>CETI01053882.1_pt1 | contig 19268 bp, 19 predicted proteins | sample 361441 | NCBI WGS metagenome assembly CETI01 (sample SAMEA2622478, study PRJEB7988) | marine metagenome | biome: marine biome (ENVO:00000447); feature: deep chlorophyll maximum layer (ENVO:xxxxxxxx); material: "saline water (ENVO:00002010), including plankton (ENVO:xxxxxxxx)" | depth 90 m | reverse complement strand
AGTCGAGCAGGCGAGCGATTAGGTCAGTTGACAGCAGTTGAAACATCTGGATTCGTTGCCGGCCCTGTTATTGGGGCCTTTATCAATGAGGTCTGGGGGCTAAAAGCTCCATTTCTGACTTTTTCGTGTGCCCTTATCTTGATACTGCCAAGCTTGTTGAAGCTGAATTTCTCTCCACCACCAGTTGCAAAAAACAAAATCTCACGATCAGAGTCAGTGCTACTTATCATTCGCCGAAAGGAGGCATTGGGAGCTATTCTTCTTGGAGCGGCTCTCTTCTTTCCCGCAGGCATGTACGAAGCTATATGGGCACGGTTTATGGAGGACTTGGGAGCAAGCACACTGTTCGTCGGTGTGAGTTTGACGATGTATGGTATTCCTTTTGCGATCGTTGCAAGTATGGCAGGTAAGTTTATTGATCGTGCAGGAGCGTGGAGAGCAGCACTATTTGCTGTAGCAATAATTATCCCTATGACAGTTGTCTACGGATTCCTTACTTCGCCAATCTTACTCATGGCGTTAGCAATGATCGAAGCTTTGGGCCAAGGGGTGGGGTCACCAGCATGTCATGCAGCTATGGTGGCCGCAACTGATGAGAACGAGCGTGCTACAGGCCAAGGCTTGGTTGCAGCAGCGAGTTCGATAGGCGCGGGGATAGCGGCTTTGCTGGCCGCCCCTCTCTATGCAGGCCCGGGGCCGGAGGTAACATTCATTATTGTTGCAGGAGTAGTTCTCATCCTAAGCTCCTTAGCCCTTAAGTTAAGTGGAGTTCAATTTTTTAAAGCGGGTGGAGGTTTGGTTACGCATGGGTAACGAAAAGGTTGTGTTTGGCATCTACAACGCAGACGGATTATTCCTTGGAGAACTTCAATACTCAATTCTAAAAGTTCTCGGGAGAGCCTCGTGTAGCCTTTGCGACACCTCACATGGGTGGAATCCCTTTGGTAAAAGGAAATGGAAAAGAGTTTGCAACTCAAGCGACCTTGATATTCATTTGATCCATCGAGATGAGGCGACAGCATCGCAACTCAAAGCTGCTGGAGGTCTACCTTCCTTTATTACCGAATCTGAAGGTAACTGGATTCAAATTATGAGTGCAGATCAATTAAGTAAATTCAAGAATAAGCCTTCAGAACTTCTAGCAGAGCTTGAAGACTTATTTGAAAAGAGTAATGAAGGACTGGATTGCTAGGAGTGGAAATCTAGAGAGGCCTGCGCAAGAATAGAGGTCGGAAGGGTGTCGGTCATGTTTATTGACTTTACAGATGAGCAAAAGGTTTTGCGGGAAGAGCTTCAGACTTACTATACGAACCTCATTACCCCTGAAATTCATGAATTGCAGAAACTGGAAGAAGGAACAGGGCCTGTTCGGCGAAAGCTTGTTGAGCAGTTAGGTGAAGACGGTTGGATTGCTATGGGCTGGCCTCAGGAATATGGAGGGCAAGGGAAAAGCGCTATTGAACAATTCATCTTTTACGACGAAACGATGCGTGTTGGGTCGCCTGCTCCTATGCTCACGATCAATACCGTTGGTCCGACAATTATGGAATATGGAACTGATGAACAGAAAGCCTTTTTTCTTCCACAAATCGCTGCAGGAAAACTTCATTTCTGCATAGGTTACAGTGAACCTGATGCGGGGACCGATCTCGCATCTCTCACTACAAAAGCAGTTCGTGACGGAGACGAATATGTCATTAACGGGCAAAAGACATGGACCAGTCTTGCATTAGGTTGCGATTATATCTGGCTTGCTGCGCGCACTAATTTAGATGTTCCTAAGCATAAGGGGATATCACTATTTGCTATTCCTATCGATACGCCGGGTATCACAATCGAGCCTTTATCTCTGTTGTCATCTCATAATATTAATCACACATTTTTTGATGATGTTCGCGTTCCTGCCTCTGCAATAATTGGTGAGGAAAATCAGGGTTGGCGTCTCATCACTAGCCAACTTAATCGTGAGAGGGTGACGCTTTGTTCGTCGGCTTTGGTTGAGCGGTGCATTGACGAAGCACTAGCTTGGGCTAAAGAGAATTGCCGTGCTGATGGCACACGAGTTCTTGATATCCCTTGGGTCCGGCGAAATTTAGCTGAGGTTACCGCCGAACTTGAATTCCTCCGATTGCTGAATTGGAAAGTTGCTTGGAGTGTGGCGACAAAGCATCTTGACGTGGCTGATTCGTCGTCGGTCAAGGTGTATGGAACCGAGTTTTACACAAGGGCTTTCAGAAAGCTTATGCAAATATATAACGAAGTAGCATATTTGGTTTCTGATGATCTAGATAAGGAAGGACGGTTGGAGTCTCTTTACCGAGGACTGGTGATTCTTACATTTGGAGGTGGCACCAACGAGATGCAACGAGACCTTATAACAATGTTTGGGATGGGTTTCCCGAGGGCAGATCGGTAGAAGCATATGGATTTTGATTTTTCTGAAGAAGAGCAAGCGATTAGTGACCTAACCCAACAGATATTTGAAGACAAAGTTACACATGAACACCTTCGATCATTAACTAAATCTGGAGAGAGCTTTGATCGGGATCTCTGGCTATCGTTAGCCAAAACCGGAGTCGTGGGCGCAACTATCCATCAAGAGTTTCAAGGAGCCGGTCTAAGTTTTCTTGGCGTCACTGCTTTGCTCGAAAAAGTTGGGAAATATGCTGCTCCGATACCAGCGTTGGAAACAATTGTCACTGGTGCCTTACCGATCCAAGAGTTTGGTACTGAAAGCCAAAAGGCTGAACTTCTGCCAAAGATTGCCGAAGGCGAATTAATTGTGACAACGGCTCACATCGCCTCTGATGAGGTAACGGTTGAAGAGGCCCAAATCAGTGGATCTTTTAATTTCGTGTCGTTTGGCCTTGAGGCTGACATCTTTTTGGTTCCAACAGCCTCTGGCATTTTTGTTGTCAAGAGATCAGAAATTGGAGTTTCTATACAGCCTCGTGAAACTACCACGGGATACTCTCAGGCAATATTGGCCATGGAAAATGTAGATACCCAGCAACTAGGAACAGTTTCATATGAAGATTTCACGATCTGGTTAGGTTTGCGCATTGATTCTGCTATTTGCTCCATTATGGCAGGGGCCTGTGAAGCCTCTTTAAATCTCGCATCCGAGTACACCAAAATACGGCAACAATTTGATAGAGCCATAGCGACTTTCCAAGCTGTGAGCCAAAGAGCTGGTGATGCGTATATAGATACCGAAGCTGTGCGTCTTACCTCGCGTCAGGCGGCTTGGAGGATCTCTGCAGGGCTTCCAGCTGCGGAACAAGTTGCTATAGCACGCTGGTGGGCATCCGAAGCGGGATTCCGGGTTGTCCATGCCGCCACGCATTTACATGGCGGAGTTGGTGTTGATCGCGATTACCCATTGCATAGGTATTTTTTGATGGCACGTCAGCTGGAACTGACGATGGGCAATAGCGAAGAACAACTTGAAAAATTAGGAAATTTACTCGCAAATAAAGCATAAGTTAGGGGACTTACCCTATTTGCGTTAAACTATAGGCATGGAAACACAAAATGAAGGTTGTGACTGCCCTTGCGAGCCAGTGTGCGAATGCACAGCGGAATCCAATTGTGGTTGTACCTGCTGGCAATAATTGCTGAAATTAGGGTTTGATACTCAAAATCTAAGCAAGCTTCGGGGCTAACGAAATAGCAAGTTCGACAAGGTAGCCGAACTGCTCTTCAGTTAACTCGCCACTACTTCGATGGACAATTCTTCCTGTGGCGTCTACGAGCACCCAGTAAGGAAAACCACCAAGTCCATACGCTGCCGCTAAGTCATTGTCTTGGTTATCGACGAGAATATCTGTTGGCCAGCGTTCCTTAGTAAACCATTCTGAGGGAGGGTAGTTAGGGGTTCCTTCACGTACGGCGGTTGAGACAGCCAAGATCTCGATTTCGGTGGGGACACCGTTTTCTTGCAACCACTTAGATACGCGTGGAACCTCCCGTTGACAGTGAGGACACCAGTGAGCAAAAAATCCGATGAGCCTGACCGTCCCATCAGCTGGATCAATAGTCACTGGTTCCGATCCAGTATTCAATTGAGCTTTGAAAGAAGGGGCAAGATAACCAATTTCCGGATCAACAGGAATGGGGTCGCCCAGTATCGTAACCTTTCCCTTCTCCAGTGGCGTCAGAACTACATTCTCGTCAGCTTCAATTCCAATTGGATCTTGTTCATCAGGAACTACCTGTGATTGTGAGGGAGGCGTTTCATTTATAACAGAATCTGTTGAACTGTCGTTACTATCTGACAACGTAACGCCCAAGACAATAGCAGCAATTAAAATTATGATTGAGAAGAAGCCAAGAATAACCTTTGGATTTCTATTTCGCTCAAAGGTTATTAAATCTTCCTCAATTTCATTCATATCTGTGTTGTCTTCCATGGACGAGGGGTCACTATCAAAATCATACTGATGAAAGCGAAACTTGTGAGAGCCAACAATGGAATTGTTACGAATCCAAATACTTCTATCCAACGATATGTGCATGATGCATCAAGCCCGCATGAAGAGCTTTGATCAGGAAAGAGCTGAAGTTGATAATGGTATGCAGATATACCGAATCCTGCTAGCGATAGAGTCAGTGCATAAGGGATTATATTCTTGTCACGGCGAATCGTTGCAATGAGCAAAATTAGTGCTAACGGGTACATTGCAATTCGTTGATACCAACAGTATTCACAGGGAACAAAGTTTCGAATCTCGGAGAAGTAAAGACTTCCTAGAGTTGCTCCCATGGCAATCATTGTGGAGAGCTCCAAAGTAATGGCTTGAAGTTCTTTACGAAGCGACGCCTTTGAAAATAAAAGTATTCCCATCCAAATAATCAGGGTCCCTCCGAGAAGGACCGTAAAGATAATTTCCGGTGCCTGCTGTTCCATCCCCTAATGCTACGCGCTTAGAACATAATTTTCTCAATACTGTCGGTCATCCGACAGTTTCTACTACTCGTTCTAAAACCCAGTCGGGGTTATCGTTCATTGTTCTTGTCAAGCGACCTAAGGAGTCAAATAGTGCGAAGAGTGTTCCATCTAGTGAGCCTAAAACTCTCGTGCCACGAAGCTGCCGTATCTTTTCAGCAGTGACACCATCGGTTCTACGCGCTACTGCCCAACTAGTTGGCGACATATCTACTTCTGCGCCAAATTCATTCTCCAGTCGGTGAGCAAATACTTCAAACTGCATTTGCCCTACAGCCCCTAAAACGGGTGAAGCAGTTGGGGCATCCTGATCCCTTAGGACTTGCACGACACCCTCTTCATCTAATTGATCTAAGCCTTTACGAAACTGTTTTGTTTTTGAGACATCAACGGGCCTGGCACTCCAGAAGAGTTCAGGCTCAAACCTTGGGATCGCCGGAAACGTTACTGGTTCGCCAACGTACAACGTGTCTCCTATTCGAAGGTCACTGGCATTGACGAGACCAAGAACATCTCCAGGGTAACCTTCGTCTGCCGTATCTCGGTCAGAACCGAACATCGTTGTTGCGAATTTAGTACTAAATGGTTTCTGTAGTCTCTGATGGGTCACTTGCATGCCTCGCTCAAAATACCCAGAATTGATCCGCATGAACGCAACCCGGTCTCTATGCGATGGATCCATATTCGCCTGTACTTTAAATACAAAGGCTGAGAATGGGGAATCAATATCTCGCAGAGCCCCACTATCGGTTTCACGATCCGATGGGGAGGGAGCGAAGTTGACCACTGCATCAAGGAGATGACGGACTCCGAAATTTGTTAGAGCAGAACCTACAAATAGTGGGCTTGTTTCACCGGCTAAAAAAAGCTCTTGGTCATGCGTTGCCCCTATTTCATCTAATAATTCAACTTCTTCAAGTGCATTTTGTAGGTAGACACTTTCTATCTGATTGATTTCATTGAGGTCAAGAGTTTCTTCAATCGCTTCAGTTGCCCCCCTGCTTGTTCGCGTAAACCGAATAAATTGTTTGTTTTGCCTGTTGATAACGCCCTCAAATTCGCCGCCCGGACCAACAGGCCATGTCATGGGGGTGGTTTGGACACCAATTGCTTGTTCGATTTGGTCTATCAGCCCCAATGGGTCAAGGCTCGGCCGGTCCCACTTGTTGATAAATGTAATGATCGGCATATTGCGGGCTCGGCATACCTCGAAAAGCTTAAGAGTTTGTGCTTCAATGCCCTTTGCTGCGTCGAGAACCATAATCGCAGCGTCAACAGCTGAAAGCACCCTGTAGGTGTCCTCAGAGAAGTCTCTGTGCCCCGGAGTGTCAAGAAGGTTAACGATCGTTCCCTGATAGTTAAATTGCAGAACTGTAGATGCTATGGAAATTCCTCTATCCTGCTCCATAGTCATCCAATCAGAGCGTGCAGATTTCCCCCCTCTTTTTGCTTTCACTGAACCAGCTTCCGTTAATTGTCCGGAGTACAGGAGAAATTTTTCTGTCAAAGTGGTTTTACCGGCGTCTGGGTGACTAATGATTGCAAAGGTTCGCCTTCGAAGTGCCTCTTCACGTATTGCTTCTATTGACATCGTCCGGATTAACCTTCTGTTTTAAACTCAGGGCAGTTGGATTACCTGAGTATCAGCAGATAATGCTACCGTCTTTATGTTAAGAGTTTGCTTATCAAGGAGATCTAATGGGAAGTGATACCCTCACAAACGAGGAACGCGAGGAGTTTAAGTTACGATGCAGAACGTTTCTCGATGAACATGCAACAGGTATTCATCTAAGTGCGCCTGATCCACGCGACAAAAAAACAATTGCCTTAAATAAGGTATTCCAAGGGAAACTGGCTGAAGCCGGACTTGCCGGATTGACATATCCCAAGAAATACGGTGGCGCTGGGCTTACCAAGGAGCATGAGACGATCTGGCGAGAGGTCTATAGCAACTACCCCGAAATGACAACGCAGTTAACTATTAGTCATGGGATGTGCCTTCCTATGCTGAATGAATTTGGTTCAGAGGAACAAAAGGAAAAGTATCTCTCGGACAATATTTCTGCCAGAACTGTGTGGTGCCAAATGTTCTCAGAACCTGGTGCTGGATCTGATGTAGCGAGCTTGCAAACGAAAGCTGAACTTGACGGTGACGAATGGATTATTAACGGTCAAAAAGTCTGGACCACGCTTGCACACGTCTGTGACTATGGGGTTTTGATAGCCAGAACTAATCCTGAGGTAGTGAAACATGCGGGCATATCGATGTTTATCGTGGACATGAGGGACCCGGCAGTTGAAATCCGCCCGATTCACCAAATTGATGGTGGAATGCATTTCAATGAGGTGTTCTTTTCGGATCTACGAATACCCAAAGATAATCTTCTTGGTCCGCTTCACGAAGGGTGGAGATTAGCGACATCAATGTTGATGTACGAACGAGTTGCTATCGGAACTGGCTCTACTGGCGGAATCACTACACCACATGCAAAACGCCTCATTGAATACGCTCAGAAAAGCGGGACAATCGCTGACCCAGTCTTGCGACAGAAATTAATGAAACTCTACTGCGAAGAAACAGCAAAGAGCCTTGTATCCATGCGCACAAGAGCAGACCTGAAAGCAGGAAAGACACCAGGGCCCGGAGGGTCACTTGGGAAACTTCATGGTTCCAAGATCCTGCGAGATGTGAGATCTCTCATCAATGATGTTGTCGGCATGGAAGCAGATGCATGGACAGAAGGCGACAGAGGGCAATGGTGGGGACGTCTATCGCTTGGGAGTTTTCAAGCCGGTATAGCAGGTGGAACCGATGAAATTCAAAAGAATATCATTGGCGATCGGGTGCTAGGCCTGCCCCGCGAGCCGAGCGTTGATAAAGGAGTACCATTCAAGGACCTCTTAGTCGGAACCCAAAAGGATAATTAATGTTTGACTTTAATGAACGTGTTGCTGTCATAACAGGTGGCGCAAGCGGCATCGGGTTAGGTTTAGCTTCGAAATTAGCTACCCAAGGCATGAAAATCGTTCTTGCTGATATTGAAACCACTGCTTTAGAGAGGGCATGCGAATCTCTTCGCTCCTCAGGGGCTGACGTGCTAGGAGTCCAATGCGATGTTTCCGACAAAGCCCAAGTTGAGGCTCTGGCAATAACGGCTTATGAACATTTCGGAAATGTTCATTTTCTTGCAAATAATGCAGGCGTAGTTTCTCGTCATAAAGCCTGGGAAGCGCCAGATGATTGGGATTGGGTCCTGAGCATTGATCTTATGGGCGTCATCTATGGGGTACAATCTTTCGTCCCACGCATGTTGGCAAGTGGAGAACCGGGTCACATTATGAACACTGCATCAACGGCAGGCTTACTTGCATTCCCCGGAATCGCTTCATATAACGTTGCTAAACGAGGTGTTGTAGCTTTGAGCGAGACACTCCACCACGAGTTTGCAAAAACTGCACTATCCGTTTCGGTTCTTTGCCCTGGAATCGTTGATACAAATATTGGGACAAGTGAACGTAATCGCGAAGGAATTGAGTACAAGCCTGAACCGGATAAGTTCCTCCCAAGTGAGGGTAAAGAAAACCTCACGCCCGATGAAGTTGCTGAAATCATTCTTGATGAGATTAGGCAAGATATCTTTTGGATACTTCCGCACAAGCATTATGGGCAGCAAGCTTTGGAGCAGGCCAACAGACGTATTTCTGGTGGTACTCCCGTTATGCCACATATCGAAAGGTGACAGATGACCCCTAAGGATCCTAGATTCTGACCAGGGATTCTGGCACAATTAGAGAGTAAATTTACCCAAAGGAAAATTATGTACACTGAGCAACCCGGTTGGTATCACGCCGAGGGAGATCCCCTTGACACAAAACGCTTCTGGAATGGTTCCGAGTGGAGCGATGGGGTAATCGGTGGAGAGGTTCTCTTCCCACGTTTCGCAGCCAGGTTCATGGATAGTGTGGTAACCGGAATCATCCTTTTCCTCGTGGCACTTGCCTTTGGCGCAAACAGTGTTTCTGCAATAACCCTGATGTCTATCTTTGTCGTTGCCATTTATGAAATTGCTTTCGTTACCTTAAAAGGTGCAACTCCTGGAAAAATGCTTTTCCGATTTCGAGTTATAGAGGCTTCAACGGGACAGTGCCCACCTGCGGGTTCTGTTGCGGGAAGACGATACGCTCCCGGACTGCTTTCCATAATCCCGTTTGTAGGAACTGTTGCCTATCTCGGGGTTTGCGGAATTTCTCTATGGTGGCTGAAGAATGACCCTAACAGACAAACGATTTTCGATAAGGCTGGAAAAACCTATGTCGCCAAAGTAAGCCCTTATTAATTTGAGGCAGCTCTTTCGTATTAGCGTGTCCGAACCGGTTTTTCTCCATTCCAATTTATTGAGGCTTTCTTCACTCGTGTGTAGAAACCTATCAATGATTCATTCGGTTCGTAGAGCTCTATGAAGTGACCCAGTAGTTCGGTGGCGTCAATCATGTTGAAGGTTGTTGGGCCAGCCTTAGCTGTCATCCCTAATTCGAAGCCGAGATCAATTAGAGATCTAGTAGTGAGATCAATATCTTCAACGAAATAGGCAAGATGATGTAATCCGCTTTCATCAGCATCGTAAAGGTCTCTTACCACTGAGGGTCCTGTCCCGTGGTCTTGGACAAGTTCAACCATGATGTCACCCCATTGGCCATAAGCTGATGTGTGATCAAACGAAGACGGTGATCCGCGATAGCTCACATCCGTTACCGGTATATGTTCTGATATGAAAAAGGGGCCGGCACCGAAATCTTTTGCCCATCTTTTCGCAGCTTCAAATGCGTCAGGTACAGCGTATGCTATCTGCTTTGGCGGCCCGAGTTTAAACATCTGCTCTACCTGATCATTCGTTATCTAATTATTAAATTTTTGAAGAACCATGTTTAATATGGCATCGTTCCGCCGTCGACTGGAAAGAGGCATGCGGTGAAGTTCCTTGCCTCATCTCGAGCTAACATAACCGCGACTGCAGCAACTTGTTCAACGGTATTCGGTTTTTTAATCGCTGCGGCTTGTGAGTACATGTCTGCGACTTCGTCCAAGCTGTCCATTCCAAGTGCTTCAGCAGTCTGGGGTGCAGATTCATAGAAGAGGTCTGTTTTGACAAATCCTGGAAGTATCGCGTTAACGGTTACGCCTGTTGGTCCAACTTCATGTGCCGCTGTTTTCACAAGGCCATTAATCGCATGTTTTGTTGCTACGTAGTGGCTTACAGTTTCGGTTCGCATTTTTCCTTCAACAGAAGAGATGGCTATGATTCGTCCATCTTCTTGTGGAAGCATGTGTTGCAATGCTTTTCTCATTCCCCAGAAAGTGTGATTGAGATTTAGGTTCAACGTGTATTCCCACGATTCATCTGTCATTTCGGCTACTGGTGCTGCATTAAGTATTCCACCAGCATTGAGAACAGCTATGTCTATTTTACCGAAATGATTGACAGTGCCATCTATTAATCCCTCGACGTCGCTTTGTTTTGATGCATCGCAGGAGATAAATATTGCATTGTCGCCAGCATTCATTTCTTCAAGAGCTGCTGCGCCTTTCTCTTCGGATCGGCCACTAACGACTACTTTGGCTCCCTCAGCGAGGTAAGCCTCAGCAATTGCTCGTCCTATGCTTCTTGTGCTTGCTGTGATAGCAGCGACTTTTCCATCTAGTTTTCCCATAATTCTCTCCTTAGTAAGGCGACTGGCCGCCGTCAATGCTGATTAGTGATCCTGTAATTCCTGCCCCAGCTTCTGAAGCGAGCAGGACTGCAACGAGTGCACAGTCCTCGACGGTATTCATTCGCTTAATTGCTGATGGAGCTTGCATCATCGTCAAGAAATCCTCGAATGAAAGACCTAATTGTTCTGCTGCAGCGGGACCTTGCTCTTGCATGATGTCTGTAAGAATACCTCCGGGACATAATGCGTTTACAGTAATCCCTAACGTTCCCACTTCTTGCGCAACAACTTTTGTTAGTCCATTTAGAGCGTGCTTCGTTGTGCAATAAGGGGCTTGCGTTGCGAGTACGACTTTCCCATACATTGATGAGACTGACATTATTCTTCCGTGCTCTTGTGGAATCATATATTTAAGTGCCCGCCGCATTAGCCACATGGGATGGTTGAGATTCCAGTTGAGAACAAATTGCCAGTTTTCTTCTGATAAATCTACAAGTGGAGAGGGCTCTTCACCTTCGATTGTCCCGCCACCAGCATTTGGGACAAGAATATCTATTTTCCCATAATGTTCAACAGTTTGGTCAACTAGTCCTTCGCAAACTTCTTGACTAGTGACGTCACCGGCAATGAAGTGCGCTTGAGTTCCAGCATTCATTTCCTCAATCGCTTGAGCTCCTTTATCAGCGCTTCTTCCATTTATCACAACGTTGGCACCTTCAGCAATAAAGGCTTCTGCGATGCCCCTACCGATTCCTCGGGTTCCTCCGCTAATTAACGCGACCTGTCCTTCAAGTTCCATAAATTCCCCTCTGGTCGTTATATGTTACCTGTTCATTCTTGGTCAATTTCCGTTTGCACGCAAAGTGGAATAAGGATTTCTAGCTTTATATGTAGGGTGATTAAATAGAATATGGCCTCTTCAAGATTACTCTCTTTAGCTGCGGGCGTTATCCCGGAATTAATGACAGACCCGTCACGATTTGTTGAGGTCACAGCAACCGCAGGATGGCAAGCAACAGGGGTGTGGTTTGATCAGGAATCATGGTCATCCACTACATCTCAAGAGGTTAGGAAGAGAATTGATGACTGGGGCATCGTAGCAATTGATATGGAAGTTATCCGACTCGGGAAAGGCCTTGAGAAAGGTAAGGCTCTTATTGAAGCAGCATGCGAGGTAGGAGCTAAGAACGTTCTTGTTGTTTCCTCACTACGCTCTCCTGAAGAAACTGCCGATCAACTTTCACATTTGTGTTCATTAGCAGAAGCAGGAAATATCACCATTTGTCTTGAGTTTATGAAATTCACGGCCGTTAAGAGCCTTTCGGACGCTTTGAAGGTTATTGAACTGGTTGATGCGCACAATATTGGAATTTTGCTTGACTTGCTTCACGTTGTTCGATCAGGAACAAGATTTAAGGAAATAGAGACTTGTGACCCTAACTTATTTCCATATGTACAATGGTGTGATGGCACCGCTCAACCCGTTGGTTGGAGTGATCCGGAATTAATCACCGATGCATTAGATAACCGACTTATTCCTTCACAAGGCAGATTGGATGCACTGAAGTTTGAATCATTGTTTGATACAGGTATTCCTTTCTCAATTGAGACTAGGTCAAAGGTTCTTCGGGAAAACTTTCCTGACTATGAGGAGCGAGCTAGATATGTTTTGGAACAAACATTAGCGGCTCTTCAAATTTCAGATTACCGTCACAGTTATGACTAATCTTCATGAAGACAGAGCAATTTGGATTACCGGTGCTGCGTCGGGCATCGGAAAAGCTGCGGCGCAAGAAATACTACGTGAGGGCGGCTGTGTTGTCGGATCTGACCTACCTACAGCTGATTTCTCGTGGGCTAAAGATATTGATAAGATGCGGTGCGTAGCAGGAAGTGTTTCCGATCTAGCTCATAATGCATTAGCGGTTGAAACAGCGGTAAGTGAATTTGGGCATCTTGATGGTGCTGTCTTGAATGCGGGTATGGCTGGACGCATTAATCTCTTTGATGGAGATATGGAGTTTTTTGATGAAGTAATGGACGTTAATGTTAGAGCAGTGATTCTAGGTATCAGAGAATGCGCCTCTGCTATGCGTCCAGGGTCTGCGATAACCGTAACGGCATCAACTTCGGGTATGCGTGGTGATCCTGGCATGTGGGTATATAACACTTCTAAAGCTGCGGTCATTAATCTGGTTCGAAGTACTTCAATGGATTTAGCTGCAAAGGGAATACGAATCAATGCTGTATGCCCTGGCCCTACAGAGACTGGGATGACAACTAGGTTTGAGGGCGAACCGTACGATGATATGAAAAGAAGAATCCCTCTTCAACGTTGGGGAAATGCTTCAGAAGTTGCAACAGCCCACAGCTTCCTTTTGTCTTCAAAAGCCTCTTTCATCACCGGAGCCCACTTGCCAGTTGATGGCGGGATGAGCGCTAATAGCGGTCAATTTACTCCACCACCCTTTTCCTTATAATTAAATAATATTTATGGTGTCCAGTACGGTGGCTGCGTAATTCTCATCTCCGTCAATGACGCAAGTTGTGCGCCAATCAGATCGTTTTGTTCCCCATGATACGAAATTATGTGCTGTTGAAGCAACAGTTGCACTTGCCCCTAAATTAGCTCTTGGCGCTATTGAAATAAGCCCGTCATCACCAGCTGGTTGAACAGTCCATGTGCCACCACCTGGGCCAGTTAGTTCCAATTCCAATGGTTCTGTGACAACGGCCGCTAGCTCGGTGGGTTGCATTTGTGGCATGCCAGCAATCATCCATTCAATTCCAGGTCGAACCATATCGTCGGACGCTTCATCTAAATTCGCAGAAAGGGGCCCTTCTGGGGAGAGAATATCAATGTATAGATGGCAATAATGATCGAAGGCAAATGCGTTTGCCATCATGTGCATCGGGTATGTTCCAAGATCTGCTAATGGGACCTCCATTGAAGCCGTTGGCTCTTCTTGCAGAGCCCCTAGCCATCCAATCCAATCGTTGAGATATTTTGCATATTCGTCAAGTAACTCTTGTGCTGTCCAGTCTCTCCTTGGCGCTACTAATGCTTCCATTGCTTCTTCAGCTTTCATGGGTTCTTGTGGCGTCTCAGGTGGAGGTGTTGGATTTATTGCTTCTTTCATGTTTGATGACATGTGCGCGAAGACTTCTTGTACGCGCCACCCTTCACATAAGCTTTGTAGTCCCCAGTCGCTTTGATTCATTGCGCTGATGACTTTTTCAACTTCAATATGGATCTTTTGTAATGCTTCAACTGCTTGAGAAGTCATGCTGTGCCTCCCTTTTCCATAACCTAGATAATTTGTTAGGCGCCGTCAAAATTGTTGAATCACTCTTGCGGGGGATCCTACTGCTACCGAATTATCTGGCAAGTCAGTTGTAACAACTGACCCAGCTCCGATGGCGACATGCTTCCCTATAGTCACTCCAGGCAGCACCACGCTGTTAGTGCCTATCCATGAACCTGCGCCTATGCGAACTGGCTCCTCCGGCATGCTCTGTTTACCGATTGGCGTTTGAAGATCGTCAAATGCGTGATTCTGGTCTGTGACGTACACGTTTGGCCCGAAAAAAACATCATCTTCGATAACAATGTGGAAATGGCCCACAATGCTCGAATTCCTTCCTATCAGAACGCGATCCCCGATCTCTACAATTCTGTCTGATAGCAATTCCTGTGTAGGTGCCATTCCTGCACTAAGGGAAACATAGGGCCCGATCATTGTATCTCGCCCGACCTTAATGGCGTGTTCACCGAATAATGCAGCTGGTGGGAAGCACATTATTGATCCCTCACCAAAAGCTGAGAATTTCCTACCAGTTTTACTCTTGGGGTGAATTGCCGCACGCCTTGCGTACCATTGGTACGCCCCGAGCATGAGATCAGCTCTTCTGCCTCTAAAGGTCATGCTCCTCGACCAGCGGCTGCCTCATCTGCTCTATTTCTTCCGCATAAGAGTATTAGTTCTTCATGCATTTCAAACCAAATAGTGTGATAGCTATCTTTCAAAGGGGCTGCAAGGAAGGAGTGATCCCCTGACTGGAGTTCAGATAGAGCATTTGAAAATCTTGCAAGATAACGCTCTAATCGTGGCGCCAAGTCCGCTGCGCCTTGAAATATAGGAGCGACGGTCTGGTCAAGTTCAACTAAGCGGTTGATAATTTCTTGGTCATAGGCTTCATCCGTATGGTCATTGAGCTGTTGTTCACCGTCAATGATCTTTATTTGCCAGTCAGTAACTAGCTGTTTGAAGGAATCATTTTGGCTACAAAAGTCTTCATAGATTTCCTCAGCTCTGTCGGAATCAATTCCTGCCCTTTCTTCATCCAAAAGGGCGTCGGTCCACTCTTTCCCCTCGGGCAAAAGGCGAAGTCCTCTTGGGGTCTCCTGCGCATATGACTTTTCTTGCATCATGTTTAGGACATCATCAACATCTGACTGCCCTATACCTGTTATTTCAGCTATGTGCTCGTTTGAGGCGATACCTTTCAATCTCAGTGCCATTGCGATATCAAGCATGTTGTTTCCTTCCTCACAGTCTTTGTCAAGGATAGATGCTCAAATCTGATAGGAAAAACTTGAAAGGAAGATGATTAGCTAAAAGGTTCCTTGTGAATTCGCAAAAGATTAATAGACGGATTACTTTCGTAGAGATTTCAGCTTTTCGGAGGACATTATGGATGAATACTGGTTTTGTGACTGGGAGCCGAGCGAGCGTTGGCCCCATTACACGAGAGCGAATGCAGGCGAAGTTTTAGCTCCCCCTGCGAGTCCGTTAGGCCAAACTTTTACATGGGATAACGGCACTATTATCGGGTGGAGAGATGGCTATATCCGTCAAGGTTATTTCACCGAAGGCGAAATGTCAGATATTCGTCCCGAGGTTGGTGGCTTCTTTGGTGGTTTTTTCTATATCAATTTAGCTAACGTACGGATGCAGGGAGTTCGGAACCCTGCAGTCACGATTGAGGGTCTAGATCTAGCATTTTTTGGGGATCACCCCGATGTTCCAGCGTACGTTGAGCACCCTGATGATGTGAATGAAGACCTTACCGAAGGAATTCTGGCACATATGGGTTGGGTTATGACCGTTACTGAATGGCCCGAGGTAGATGAGGCTAGAGATAAGACTATCGCTTTGAGGACTAACCGGCCAGACTTAGAAGCTCTCTCAATGAGCGAAATTGTCGCTCATGCCCGTACTTTTCAACCGTGGCTTATTGAGACCTACAATACCCATTGTGTTGCTGCATCAAGTTCTGGGGTTGCACCGGGCATACTTGGCGCAGTTGGTGATGCTATAGCCGATTCGACTATTCCCATGCGGTGCATCACAGGACTTGGTGATGTCGACTCCGCAGCACCATCGTATTTCCTATGGGATCTTTCTCGGGCTATACGGTTATCTGAATACTTATCTTCAGAATTTGATAAAGGGATCGAGACTCTTTTGGATAGGTTGCAAGCATCTGATGATGCGGATGCCGAGCAATTCTTAACTGAGTGGGCACAGTTCATCTTTGAATATGGTTCTCGGGGACCGAATGAATATGAAATCATTGCAGATTCTTGGGAAACAAAGCCATCAATAGCTTTAGCTCTTCTTGATAGGATTCGCTTACAACATGATGATGAAAACCCTTCTGGTCGTCACCAAAAGATGGCAGAGAGTCGAGTTGAAACTATTGCGTACGTGCGCTCGGAGTTAGAGAAATTAGGGAATGATGAACTCTCTGGCCAGTTTGAAGCTGCACTTGTGGCTGGAAATATCATGGCTTTTCAAGAGCGATCTAAAGCGAACTATATTCGTGTTGTCAATGAAATCCGAGTCGCTTTTGAAGCGCTTGGGCAAAGAGCCATTGAGGACGGCTACCTAAGTGAAGCCAAACATATCTATATGCTTACTGATAGCGAGTTGGAACCCTATGTCGCTGACCCATCATCCATGAGGGAAATCCTTGAGAATCGTTTTGCTATGTACGAGGAGCTAAAAACTCTTGAGCCACCGTTTTTCATCAAAGATGGGGTTGTTCCTCCCCTCTCGCAATATAAGAAGCTTGGGTCTGCTGCTGTAGATAGTGCCGAAACTGGCTCTGTCCTTGTTGGAGTCGCTGGCAGCCCAGGAACTGTGACAGGCACCGCTAGAGTCATTCTTGATCCAACAGACCCATATGCACTTGAGCCAGGCGATATTCTTGTCGCTCCGCTAACTGACCCGTCATGGACTCCGCTTTTCTTAACTGCTGGAGCTGTAGTTGTTGATGTGGGGGGTCAAAGAAGCCACGCCGTTATTGTGAGTCGAGAATTAGGTCTCCCATGCGTGATCTCCGTTACCGATGGAACTAAAAGAATAACGGATGGTACTGAAATAGAGGTTAATGGAAGCACTGGCGAGGTACGCATCCTATGACGAAGCCTTTCCGCTTTGGTCTACAGGCCTACTCGTCCTCATCTCCTTCCGATTGGCGCGAGCTAGCCAAAAAAACTGAAGACCTTGGATTTAGCAGTTTCCATCTTGCTGACCATTACGTCGGAGAAGGGCCAGCTTTAGAAGCTGCGAATCACCCCTTGCAAAATCTAGCGGCTCTTCCAGCTATGACAGTTGCTGCAGAAGCAACTGATTCTATTCGTATTGGCTGTCGGGTACTATGTTGCGATTACCACGAGCCAGTGGTTCTCGCCAAAGAGGTGGCAACTATAGATTGGTTTAGCGAAGGAAGGCTTGAACTCGGTTTAGGGGCCGGTTGGATTCAAAGCGAATATGAAGCAATGGGGATTCAAATGATGTCTCCAGGCAAACGAATAAATAAAATGGTCGAAACACTGGACCTGATTCGGCAACATTACAGCGGAGATCAGATAAACCTTGATGGAGAATACATCAAAGCGTCAGGATTTTCCGGTGCGCCGATCCCTAAAAAGATGCCTCCTGTGATGATTGGAGGAGGCGCTAAACGAATTTTGGGAATTGCTGGAGAACATGCAGATATCGTTTCGATTAACTTTAACAACAGCGCTGGCAAAATTGGTCCAGAGGGTGTTGGTAGCGGAACCAGTGAAGGAACCTTTCAAAAACTTGAGTGGATCAAAGCAGGTGCCGGTGATCGATTCTCAGAAATAGAGATTGAAATAGCGGCTTATTTCACTGTGGTGACCGATCATAGCGATGTTGTTGCAAATGAATTCGCAAAACTCTTTAATTTATCGTCATCTGAAATACTGAATCACCCACATTGTCTAATAGGTCAAACCGGTGAGGTAATCGAGAAAATCCAGCAGCGTCGTGAGGAATTTGGAATCAACTACATTACCTTCGGTGGAGCAGCAATAGATGATGTGGCTCCCATAATTCAAGCTTTAAGCGGGACATGAACCGCTTCGTTAAGCAAGTAATCTAAGAGGTTGCTCTAGGAAGCTTTTAATAGTTGCACCGAATTCTGCGGCAGGAGCTCCATCTAATACTCTGTGGTCCCAAGTGAGGCTGATAGTCATGCGCTTTACTTTGACAGGGGTATCGCCATCCCAATCAACATCATCTCGGATTCTTCCCACGCCCAGTATTCCCGAATTTGGAGGATTTATTATTGGTGTAAATGCATCAACACCATACATTCCAAGCGCTGTGACTGAGAAAGTTCCGCCTTCCATCTCGGCTAGAGATAGCTTCTTGTTTCTCGCTGCTTCTGCGAGTCGGCTTGTTTCCATAGCTATCTCTGCAAGTTCTAGTTGGTCAGCTCCATGAACGACTGGGACGACTAACCCGTCGGGTACTGCTACTGCCATTCCGACATTAATCTGGTTTAGTTCAACGATATCGTTGCCGTCAATTTGGCTATTTGCTGCAGGGTGCTGGACGAGGGCCCGTGCTACAGCAGCTATAACAAAATCCGTATAGCCGGGAACTGCTCCTAGTTCTTCAGACCCGATATCCTTCAATTGTTCGCGCAACTCAACTACTCGACCCATATTCACATCCATGGTTAGAGTGAGTTGAGCCATTTCTTGTAGTGAAGACTGCATGCGATCTGAGATGATTGCTCTCATTCCCTTTATTGGCGTTCTATTCCCGTCTAGTTCAGTAGGCGATTTGGCTCGTGTTGGTGTTAGCTGTTGTGTGCCATGCGTTCTGCTGTAAGCGAAAACATCTTGTTTCGTTACCCTTCCTCCCGGTCCAGATGCTTTAACTTGTGTGAGGTCTACACCAAGTTGTTCAGCAGTCCTCCTCGCAGCGAAAGGAGCTGTGGTTTGGGCAACTACTTCTTGCGATACCGTTTCTACTTCTGGCTCCCCTGAAGGTGCTTGCACTTCTAAGTTGGGTGCCGCGATTACATCTTCTGAGGTGATTCTTCCCCCTGGCCCTGTTCCGATTAAGGTCTTAAGATCTATCCCTTTTTCTTTAGCTACACGTTTTGCATTAGGGGACGCCAGTATTCGACCATTACTTGAAGCAGGCACGGAACCTTGTATTGCATTAACATCTTCAGAAGTTATTCGTCCGCTCGGACCTGATCCCGGAACTTGTTGAAGGTCAATTCCCTTTTCCTTAGCGACACGCTTGGCATTCGGGGAAGCTAGTAACCGGTCAGAACTCTG
>CETI01033537.1_pt1 | contig 19358 bp, 18 predicted proteins | sample 361441 | NCBI WGS metagenome assembly CETI01 (sample SAMEA2622478, study PRJEB7988) | marine metagenome | biome: marine biome (ENVO:00000447); feature: deep chlorophyll maximum layer (ENVO:xxxxxxxx); material: "saline water (ENVO:00002010), including plankton (ENVO:xxxxxxxx)" | depth 90 m | reverse complement strand
GCTTAGAAAAAATTTTTATTGAAGATGAATTTAGATGGATAAGTGATTATTGCAACAGGCAAAGGATAGAATTATTAAAAATCAAAAATTTAAATTCTATTGAAAATAGAACTGTTATATTGTTAATCGGATCAATTGAGGCAACAGATAAAGTATCTAAGGATATGAAAAAAAAATATAAAGATACATTAGAAATAAACAAAACTTTTGATAATTTATGTGAAATTTCTTCAAAGTCAGGCAATAAACTAAATTCTTCAAAGGTTTTATTAAATCTTTTAAATTTAACTAATGACGATTTATTTTACTTTGGTGATGGAGAAGCAGATCTTGACTTACTTAAATATGCAAAGTATGGCTATACAGTTGAAAAAAGTTTAGCAAACAGAAAGCTAAATAACTTAAAAAGTATTAAGTCGCCAGAAAATAATGGGTTTTCTAAATTTTTAAGATCAATTATTTGAGACTGTTATTTAAGTCTTTTATTAAACCAGGGCCTTCATAAACTAAAGAAGTATAAATTTGAATTGCATTTGCGCCTTCATCAATTAATATTTTTACTTGCTCAGGTGATGATATTCCTCCAGAACAAATAATAGTTATGTCAGGATAAGATTTTCTAACAACTTTTAAAATTTCTAATGTACTTTTAAATAGGGAATAACCGCTTCTTCCTCCTTTGCCAACTTTCAGTCTTTTATCTTCAACAGGAAGTGTATTGGATAAAACAACACCAATATTTTTATTCTTCTCAATTGGCTCAATAATTTCTTGATAATATTTTAAATCGCTTATCCTAGGTAATTTAATAAAAATTGGAATTTCAGTTACATTTCTTACTTTAGAAATAATTGAATTTATAGATTCTTTATTAACAAATTTTTTTAAATCTGATGTATTTGGGCTTGAAATATTAATTTCAATAGCAAAGCAGTAATTTTGAAATAATAATAAATTTTGTATTATCTCTTCTTCAGATTTTCCGGAAATAGAAATTATCAATCTTTCTTTTGGGGATGGATTATTATCAAGTCTTTTAATAATAGCTTTTGAACCATCGCTTGGAAAAGATAATGAATTTAATAATTCTTTGTTTGATTTATCTCTCAAAACTCTTGGTTTTGGGTTGCCTTCTCTTGGATCAATCATGACAGTGCCTACAACACTAAAACCAAAGCCCAAATTTAAATAGTTTGGTGTTGATTTATAATTTTTATCTAAACCAGCAGCAAGCCCTATTGGACTTGGAATTTCGTTATTAAAAAGTTTTATTGCTGTATTAGGATTGAATTTATAACCAAAAAGTAATTTAAATAAATTATTAGGAAAAAAATACAATAAATTTTCTATAAGCATATGAGCAATTTCTGGATTAAAAAGAAATAATAATTTTCTTAAAAAATATTTATAAGCAAAATTTAACATAATATCTAATTGCAATTTTATACTAAAACAATTAAATTCACTTTATTAAATGAAATCATTCTTAGCATCATTTCAATATTCCGGTTACAGAATCCTTTGGTTAACAAGCGTTAACCTGATATTTGCTGTACAAATGGCAATGCCATCAAGAGCTCTTTTAACTGATGATATGACTAACAGCGCATTTCTTTCTGGTGTAGTTAGCATGGGTTTTGCGCCTGCACTTTTATTATTTTCTGTTTTAGGTGGAGTTATTGGTGATAAATTTGAAAATAGAAGGGTAATGCAAATTGTTCAAATTGGATTCTTCGCCACATCTATATCAACTTGGGCGCTGATTGAATTAAATTTAATATCTTGGCAATTCTTATTTTTAATGTCTATGTTTCAAGGAGCATTATTCTCATTCCAGCTGCCAGCACGATATTCATTTATACCCAAAATTGTTCCAGAAAAATTTGTAAGTAATGGCATCGCTTTACTCTCATCTGGCATGGCTTTGGTTACTGTATTTTCTGGATCTGCTGTAGGTTTTTTATATGGTAGATACGGACCATCAAATGTTTTTTTGATAATATCATTGATTCAACTAAGTGCATTATTTTTAGCTTTATATTTACCAAAAACTGAAAAAAATAATTCTGTTACAGAAAATTATTTAGAAGAGATGAAAAAATCTTTTAAATATTTAATTAGTAATAAAATGGTTCTGGCAATTTTACTATCATCATTAGTTGTTAGTATGGTGGCAATGCCTGTAAGACTACAACTACCAATCATAGCAAGAAGACTTTATATGATAACTCCTGGAGAAATAGGCATCTTGTTAACTTTTGCTGGATTGGGCGCAGTTTTTGGAACACTAATGATTTCAACATTGAAAAAAGGAAATTTAAGATTTGGATTATTTTTAACTTCAGCATTTGGTTTAGGAATATGTATCTTAGCATTAGGCATTTTTCCTTATTATTCAGTTGGATTGGTTGCAGTTATATTTTTTGGTGCATTTGAGCAGATCAGAATGGCTCTAAGCAATGTCCTTACAATGGAATATACTGATAAAAAATATAGGGCAAGAATGATGGGTTTCTTTATGTTAAATTTTGCTTTTATACCATTTGGCGCACTTCCAATTGGCTACGGTGTAGATAAAATAGGAGCAGTTGATACATTAATTATTGATTCTATAATTCTTATTACTATATTAACGTTACTTTTGACTCTTTCTAAATCATTTAGAAAAATAAAATGACAATGATAAAAAAATTAAAAGATTATTTAATATTTATTCAATTTGAACACACAATATTTGCATTACCATTTGCCTTAAGTTCATACGCATTAGTAAGTAAAAAGGCTGGGTTTAGTTTTCTAGAATTATTTTTAATTATAATTTCACTTGTTTTTGCAAGAATTTTTGGAATGTCAATGAATAGAATTTTTGATGTAAATATTGATAAAAAAAATCCAAGGACTTCTAACCGAGGGTTGGTTGTTGGTTCGATATCTTTTAAAGGGGCAATTTTTATATCAACTTTATCACTTGCAATCTTTTTTTTGGCTGTCATAAATCTTGATAAACTTGCATTATATTTATCGCCAATAGTTATATTACTTTTTCTAATTTATCCAATCACTAAGAGATTCACATATTTATGTCACTATTTTCTTGGATTAATATACTTTGTTGCACCACCAGCTGTTGAAATTGCAATAACAGGAAATTTTTCATTGGAAACTCTGACTTTAGGGTTAGCAGGCTTTTTTTGGGTAAGCGGTTTTGATTTGATATATGCAATATTAGACATAGATTTTGATAATGAAAATAATATTTATTCAATTCCTTCAAAATTTGGAGTAAGTAAAACCAAATTATTTGCTTCAATATCTCACACAATAACTTTTCTTTGTATATTACTAATTGGTTTTTTTGCAAATTTAAATCCAATATATTGGATTGGATGTACAATAATAATGTTACTTTTTATTAGAGAACATATGATTATCAAAAATATTACTAAGGAAAATATTAATACTGCTTTTTTTGATATGAATGGACAGATCTCTATAATGTTTATGGCAACGTTTATTTTAAGTACAATATTATAATTATGAATAAATACATTTTAGGAATATCTGGGGGTAGCGGTGGTAAATATTCAGTTTCTGTTTTAAAGGGAATAATAAATGCAGGTCATAAATGCTATTTGGTTACATCCAAGCCGGGCAGAAGGATTCTTTCATTAGAAACAGAAACCAATTTAACTGGAAATGCTGATAAAGATAAAAAAATTCTTGTTGAAAAATTTAGTTTTGATGGATCATTACTTGAGGTTATTGATGAAAATGATGTAGGTGCAAGTATTGCAAGTGGTTCATTCAGAACGAATGGTATGGCTATTGTTCCTTGCTCAACTGGATCACTGGGAAGTTTGGCAAATGGTATTTCCAGAGGATTAATTGAAAGAGCGGCTGATGTATGCATTAAAGAAAGGAGAAAGCTCATATTGGTTCCTAGAGAAACACCATATAGCCTTATTCATCTTGAAAATATGACAAAGTTAACAAAGGCTGGTGCAATTATACTGCCAGCATCACCTGGCTTTTACAATTTACCAAAAAGTATTGATGACCTAGTAGACATGATTTCTTCTAGAGTTCTAGAAAAATTAGGAATTGAAGCAAAAAACCTTAAAGAATGGAAGGGTGAATAATTGTCATCAAACTTTAGAGACTTCATTAATGATCTAGAAAATGAAGGTGAATTGCATAGAGTCAAAGAAGAGGTTGATCCAGTACTAGAAATTACTGAAATTGCCATAAGAGCTCAAAAAGAAAATAAGCCAGCAATTCTCTTTGAAAATGTAAAAAATTCTAAATACCCATTAGCAATAAATACTTTTGCTAGTGATAAAAGAATAGAGATTGCTTTAGGGCAAAACCCAGAAGAGATTGGAAATGAGTTACTTAACTTTATTGAAGCCATGAGGCCACCAAAAATAAAGGAAATTTTTAAACAAAGAAAAACAATAAAGAGGTTTTTAGCATTCCCTCCAAAAAAGGTATCAAAAAGATTACCGAGTTTGATAGTTAAAAACGGTCTTGATGATTTACCTATATTAAAATGTTGGCCAGAAGATGGTGGCAAATTTATTACATTGCCACTTGTACAAACAAATGACCCTGTAACAAGTATTCCAAATTTAGGTATGTATAGGCTTCATGTTTATGATAAAAACTCAACAGGAATGCACATGCAAATTGGTAAAGGAGGGGGTTATCATTATCAAGAAGCAGAAAAGATGAACCAAAACCTGCCAGTAGCCGTTACGCTAGGAGGAGATCCTGTTTTAACAATAGCTTCAATTATGGCTCTTCCTGAAGGAGTAGGGGAGTTAGAATTTGCTGGATTAGTTAGAAAGAAAAGAACAAGATTATCTAAATGCAAAACTATAGATTTAAGGGCTCCATCAACTGGAGAGTTTTTACTTGAAGGCTATCTTAAACCGCATGAAAGAAAATTAGAAGGACCATTTGGGGATCATTTCGGACACTACTCTGAAGCTGGTGATTACCCAGTCTTTAATATTAATAACGTTTATGCAAGGGAAGATGCCATTTATCCAGCTACTGTAGTAGGGAAGCCGCCTCAAGAAGATAAATACTTGGGTGATTGCACTCAGAGCATATTAAAACCTTTGATAAAAGTTATACACCCTGAAGTACATGATTTATGGGCATATTATGAAGCAGGATTTCATAGTTTTCTTGTTGTATCAACTGAAAACAGATATGCAAGAGAAGCTTATAAAACTGGATTATCTATATTGGGCTTAGGCCAGTTGTCTCTAACAAAGGTCATGATTTTAGTAGATAAAGAAATTAATGTTAAAAACAGAGGTCAAGTTCTTGAACAAATAAGAAAAAATTTTGATCCGATCGATTCAATTATGCTTATTTCTCAAGCACCAACAGATACATTGGATTTCACTTCAAAAAAAACACATTATGGAAATAAACTCGTAATAAATGCAACTACAAAATCAGAAAGCAAGCAACTAATACCGCCAGCAATTCCTGGAGATATGAGGGCAATTGATTCAAGGATTACTAAGTGGAAATTATTTAAAAACACTTTGCTTGTAGTAAATGTTGATAAGGATGGTGGTGAAGTCGTTAAAAAGATTATAAATAGTCCTCTAATTTCTAATTTAAAAATGGTTGCAGTTGTATCAAATGATATCAATCTTGAAAATGACGTAGAAGTTATGTGGGGAATATTTACAAGATTTGATCCGGGAGACGATATATATTTCGAAAATCAAGAATTTGTAGGTGCTGTACCAAAATATGAAGGAATAATGGGAATTGATGCGACTTGGAAGGGCGGTTATCAAAAAACTCTAGAAATGGAAGATGATATAATAAACAAGGTTAATGAAAAATGGGAAACTTACTGGAAATAGATAACTTAGTTTCAACTGACAAGAAACTTAATAAAATATCTGAAAAAATTCAAAACGGTATCAGACTTGATTTCCAAGATGGAGTTGATCTTTTCAACACATCTGACATTCATACGCTAGGACAGTTAGCCGATTTTAAGAAGAGACAAGTATCTGGAGACAAGGTTTACTTTGTTCTTAACAGGCACGTTAATCCAACAAACATTTGTGTGCTTAGTTGTAGTTTTTGTGATTTTGGAAAAAAGAAGGGTGACGATGATGCCTATGAAATGACAGTTGATGAAATTTTAAACAATATTGACGATGAGATGCACGAAGTTCATATGGTTGGTGGTCACCATCCAACTTGGAAATTTGATTATTATATTGAAATAGTAAAATCGATTCGTGACAAGCACCCTGATCTACACATAAAAGGTTTTACAGCTGCCGAGATAGATTATTTTCATAGAAGGTGGAAAATAGACCCAGAAGAATCATTATCTCGATTAAAAGAAGCAGGGTTAACTTCAATGCCTGGCGGTGGGGCAGAAGTATTCTCGCCAAGAGTTCACAAGTTACTTCTTCCGGGAAAATCAAAAGCATCAAGATGGCAGGAAATTCATAAAATCGCTCATCAGCAAGGAATTAAATCAAATTGCACAATGCTATATGGTCATATTGAAACAATTGAAGAAAGAGTTGATCACTTCGTACAATTAAGGGACCTGCAAGATGAAACGAACGGTTTTTTGGCATTCATACCACTGCAATATCAAACAGGCACAACTCAACTTACTGACAATCCGGCAACACCAATTGATGACTTAAAGATGATATCTATCGCAAGATTAATGCTAGATAATGTAGATCATATAAAGTCATATTGGGTCACAATTGGAGAGGAAACAGCATCTATAGGTTTAAATTTTGGTGCCGATGACCTCGATGGAACTATAGTAAAAGAAAATATAATGCATGCAGCAAAAGCAAAATCTCCTGGTGGATTAGCAAGGGATAAAATGGTTTATTTAATTAAAGAAGCCAGAAAATTACCTGTTGAGAGAGATGCTTTATATAACGAAGTAAAGATTTACAATGACTAAGATTGGTGAAATGCCATATCTTAACTCAGAAATATTTTATCTAAATAAAAATCCAAAATTTGATTATGTAAAGTTAACTCCAAAAAAAATGGGGGAGGCGATTAACAATAATGAAATTGATACAGGCCCAATATCCTTAATTGATTATATTAATATCAAAAATTTAATACCCTTGAATGATTATTGCGTATCAACAAAGAAATCTGCGAATAGTGTTTTTTTATTTTCTCAAAAAAAATTGAATGAAGTTAATAATGTTTTCGTAACTGATGAAACTTCAACATCTGTTATTTTGTTAAAAGTATTAAATAAATTTTTTTGGAAAAATAAAGATTTAAGTTTAGAAGTAGAAAATAAAAAGGGCGAGTCTAACTTAATAATTGGTGACAATGCATTGAAGGTTTTTAATAATAATGATTATAGGTATGTGTATGACCTTGGCTATGAATGGAATAAGTTTACAGGACTGCCATTTGTTTTTGCTTTGTGGGCTTTTAAAAGTTTAGATGATAATGAGTTAAGCAATCTAAAAAAAACAATTAATTTAAGTTTAGATAATTACCAAAATAGTGTTGAAACTATAATTAAAAATAATAAAAAAAGTTACTTATCTAATTCAAAAATTTTTGAATATCTAAATGGATTTACTTATAAGATTGGAAATAGCGAAGAAAAAGCCATAAAGATCTTCAAAGAGATGTATAATGAACTAGAACTATAATTTTCTAATGCTAGAATCCATAAAAAGCAAGATTGCAAAAAATGAAAGATTAACTTTTGAAGAGGGGCTTTTTCTATATAAAGAGGCAGATCTATTAACTTTAGGCTCACTTGCGCAAGAAAGAAGGTTTAACCTAGTACCAAATAAGCATGTTTCATTTGTAATTGACACTAACTTAAACTATACAAATATATGTGATGCTTATTGTAGTTTTTGCGCATTTTACAGGACTGACCCGTCAGACCCATCTTCATACACTTACACTGTTGATCAAATGATAGACAAAATTAGAAAAGCAAGAGAAAAGGGTTGCACAACAATTCTTATGCAAGGCGGACTTAACAGCAACATACCATTCAGCTTTTATACAGATATTGTTTCAAGGACAGTAAAAGAATTTCCTGATATTACACCCCATTTCTTTTCAGCACCTGAAATTATGAAAATGACCGAAGTTTCTGGGTTAAGCATCAAGGAAGTTTTTCAGGAATTAAAAAAAGCTGGCCAAAGAACTATGCCAGGTGGTGGATCAGAAATTTTAACAAATGAAATAAAATCTAAAATTAGTAGATTTAAACCAAAAAATTCTGTTGATCAGTGGACGGAAGTTCATAGAAATGCGCATGAGGTTGGAATTTTCACTACTGCAACAATGATGTATGGTCACCTTGAGGATGATGAGGACATAATTGAAACTCTTATGCATATTAGGAATGTTCAAGATGACGCCATCAAATCTAAGCCAGCAAAATTTACTGCATTTATTCCATGGTCTTTCAAGAAAGACAATACTGCCTTAGGAAAAAAAATAATAAAAGAGGCAGGCCCAAATCAGTACTTAAGAATTATTGCTATTTCAAGAATATTTTTGGATAACGTCAATCATATTCAGGCATCATGGTTTTCCGAAGGTTATAAAACTGGCCAGATTGCTTTGTCATTTGGTGCAGATGATTTCGGAGGAACATTATTTGATGAAAACGTAATGTTGTCAGCTGGTTTCTATAACAGAACTTCAGTGGATGGAATTAAAAAATTAATTAATGAAGCTGGTTTTGAAGCTGTTCAAAGAACTACAGAATACGATTTAATTGAAGTAACAAGTAAGGTTGTTTAATGGAAAAAGAAGTAATTTTTGGTCATAGCCCTGACTCTGATGATGCATTTATGTATTATGGAATTGCTAGTGGCAATGTAAAACTTGATAACTATAAAATTTCTCACTTAATGGAGGATATTGAGTCATTAAATATAAGGTCTGAAAAAGGTGAACTTGATGTTACTGCAATATCTGTAGCTCATTACCCAAAAATTATGGATAAATACCAAATTATGAATTGCGGTTCATCAGTAGGCAGAAATTATGGACCAATTTTAGTTTCAAAAAATTATAAATCGCTAAATGAATTGAAAGGTAAAAAAATAGCAATTCCTGGAAAGTTCACTACTTCATATATGTTATTTCAAATATTTGTAGATATTCAATTAGAAGTAGAGTTTATGCATTTTGAAAATATAATGCCATCAATTATTGATGGAAGTGTTGACGCCGGTGTGATTTTACATGAAGGGCAAGTACTTTATGAAAAGGATAATTTAGTCAAAATTATAGATTTAGGTGAAGAATGGTTTTCAAAAACAAATCTTCCTATACCTCTAGGTGTAGATTTAGTAAATAGAAAATTTGATTATTCAACAAGAAAAGATCTGACTGATGTTTTTTTCAGAAGTGTAAAATATGCAATTGACAATGAAGATGAGGCTTTAAAATATGCAATGACTTATGGGAGAGACTTAACTTTAGAGGAAGCTAGAAAATTTGTAAGAATGTATGTCAATAAAGATACACTTGACATGGGCGAAGAAGGTCATAAGGCCATAATTTCATTATTTAATTTTGCAAAAGAAAAAGGTATTATTTCCGCAGTGCCTGAAATCGACTTAATTTTTCCACATTAATGTTTTTAAGCTATAAGTACAAGGAATTTCCCATAGTTGGAATTTTGCTAATAATTAACTTAGCCTACTTCTTATTGCTGGAACTGAATGGCGGATCAAAAGATTGGCTTACTTTAGTATATTATGGAGCCAAAGAAGGTATTTCAATTTCTCGAGGGGAGTACTGGAGATTATTAACTCCAATTTTTATGCACATAGGATTTTTCCATTTAGTTGTAAATTCACTAGGTTTAATAGTTTTTGGGCCAATTATGGAAAAGATTTTTGGCCCTGTGCGATTTCTTTTAATTTATATTGCTACTGGAATCTGGGGCAATATATTTAGTTTTATTTCAGGCATTTCAGTAGGTGCTGGTGCAAGTGGTGCTCTTTTTGGGATTGCAGGGGCATATGCTGCTTATTTATATATAAATAAAAATGATTTAGGTAAATTTGGAAGAGAATCACTTGTGGGCTTATCTTGGATAGTAGGGATTAATATAGTTTTTGGTTTTACTGTGAGCGGTATTGATAATTCAGCTCACTTAGGTGGCTTAATATCGGGAATTATAATTGGTTATACTTTATCGCCTAAAATTTCTACAGTATTTGTGTCAGAGTTTGATTCAATGGAGATCAATGTTGAAAAGAAAATATCTACACAAAGACCAATTTTGCTTTGGGCTCTATTTATTGTCACAAACATAATAATAAATTACCTTATCGTGAAAGTAACTATAAACGCATTTTATTAGATGGTGGAGACGGGGGAGAGTCGAACTCCCCGTCCAAATAAATAACTGAATAATTATCTACGAACATAGTCGCTTATATAAAAACCCAATCAACTAAGCAACAAGTTTAAATTGAGCAGTTTGCTTTAAATCTTTACTGAAAAATTAAGCAAATTTTTCAATGCATCCCGGTATAATGTCACCTTATTTAAGCTTTCCGGGCTAAGCTTAAAAAGATGTAGCAAGCTAGTTTAAACTGCTGCTAAAGCGTATTCTTTTTCGCCGTTTATTTTTTCCATACTTTTTACGAGAATATGGCACTCGATTCGCAAACTAAACTTTTACTTATCTGTCGAAACCACGCGTCCCCAACTATTGTTGAATTATAAAGGTCATTTATTAGCTTTTCTAGTTCTTTCAATATCTCTCATCTCTTCTCGTTTTTTGATGTCATGTCTTTTATCAAATTTCTTTTTACTTTTTCCAAGTCCAATATTGATTTTGGCGCGCCCTTTTTTGAAAAAAATTTTTAAAGGGATAATAATCAGATTTTTTCTTTTTGATTCTAATTCCCATTTTATAATTTCTTTTTTATTTAAGAGTAATTTTCTTGATCTTGTAGGGTCATAATCAGGCTGGAAATTTATATTACTATATTGCGCAATATGAGCATTATGAAGCCAAACTTCACTTCCTTGGATTCTGCAAAAAGCATTAGAAATGTCTATTTTTGATTCTCTTATTGACTTTATTTCAGAACCTTTTAAAACAATGCCAGCTTCAATTACATCTTCAAAATTATAATTGAAGTTAGCTTTTCGGTTAGTTGTCATTATTTTAACTGAAAATCAAGTTGTGTTATTGCCGCCATCATTTGAAGGTCATCAGTTTCATTGGCTTTATTTTTAACAATTACGTCTGGCTCAAGTCCTTTTTCTTCAATTACTCTGCCATTTGGTGTAAACCATCGAGCAACGGTATAATAAATTCCGCCATCATTACTTAATCTTCTCTGGATCCCAACACTTCCTTTACCAAAAGTTGTCTCGCCAATAACAACCGCGCGATCAAGATCCTGCAATGCGCCAGCTAAAACTTCACTACCACTTGCACTAAATTCATTAACTAATATAACCATTGGAATATCTTGATGATTTCCAAAATCTTTTGAAAGCCAATTTTTTCTATAACCATTGCCATCAAGTTCATATAAAATTAGTTCATTATTAGGTATAAATTCGCTTATTATATCAACAACAGATATTAATAATCCTCCTGGATTTTCTCTTAAATCTATGACAATACCTTTTGCACCTTCCGCTTCCATCTCTTGAATCGCAACAAGTAGTTCAGAGTGAGTTTCCTTTGTAAATGAAGTTAATCTTATATGAGCGTATTCTTCATCAGTTATCATTTTTGCAGTTACACTTGGTAACTTAATTTCACCCCTAGTAATTGTTACATCAATTGGATCACTTTCTCCTATCCTTTGAACAGTAAGGGTTACTTTACTACCTAATTCGCCTCTAATTCGATTTACAGCGTCTAAAACTGTCCAACCTTCTGTATCTGCTCCGTCTACCTTCATTATTATATCTCCAGCCTTAATTCCAGCTTCTTCAGCAGGTGAACCAGCAATTGGTGCAACAATTAAGACCCTCAAACCATCTTTTGTTGGGCCCACAGTTGCGCCAATACCATAAAACTTACCTTGGAATGCAGTTTGATCAATGTTAAACCGATCCGGAGGTATATAACCAGAATGCCTATCATTTAAAGCCTCAAACATGCCATTAACTGCACCTTCAGCAAGCTTAGCTTTATCCATATCGTTTCTGCCAACAAATTCTCTAGCAAGGTAAGAGTAAGTTTCCCAAATTATCATTAAATCCTGATCAAGTTCTCTTGGTGAAGGCTGTGGCAATGCATTTGAGTCATCAACAACAGGAAATAATGGTTCTTCTATAGTTTCAGCTGAACAAGAAATTAAAAAAGCTAATACAGAAATTGAAATTATTAAGTTCTTTAAATTTTTAAATATCATTTTATACTTTCTACTTTACATAACTTATATAGTGCGACATTAGGTATTTACTTAAATGTGTACTCTATTACTCTATTGTAGCTTGTATCAATGTGTTTTTGGATTATTTGGTATAAAAGTTCAATATTTATTGTTTCTTTTGAAGAAATTGAAACGCATGAATCAGTTAATAATTCTTTAAATTGATTAATTTTTTGCACTAAAGTGTCGTTACCATTTTCATTCAATTTATCAATCTTATTAAAAACATAAAGCATTTCTTTCTTTTCAAGATCCAAGTCATCTAATAATTCATTAACAACTTCAATCTGCCTAATAAAATTTGGATTTGAGCAATCAACAATATGAAGCAATAAGTCAGAATATTTTAATTCCTCTAGCGTTGCCTTAAATGCATCTACTAATACTGTCGGAAGTTTATCAACAAATCCCACAGTGTCACTTATGGTACATTTTTTACTATTACCAAAATGAACTTTCCCAATTCTGGTGTCTAAAGTTGAAAATAACATATTTGAACTTAATGTATTTTTTTTGGTTAATAACTCAAAAATTGTACTTTTTCCTGCATTTGTATATCCAACAAGTGAAATATTAAATGAATTTTTTATCCTTCTATTTCTTTGTGTATTTCTAGAAGTTTTAACTTTTTCCAAATCTTTCTTAATTTTCTTTATAGAATTTCTAACTAATCTTCTATCTGTCTCTATTTGGGTTTCACCTGGGCCTCTTGTGCCAATACCACCACCTAATCTTTCCAAATGGGACCATTGCCCTGCTAGCCTTGGTAAAAGGAATTGCATTTGTGCCAAGCCAACCTGAAGCCTTCCTTCCTTAGATTTAGCCCTAGAAGCAAAAATATCAAGTATCAGTGCAGTTCTATCAACAATTTTAATTTTAAAAAAATCTTCAAGATATTTTTGTTGATTAGGAGACAATTCATCATCAACAATAATTACATCTATTTTTAAGGCCTTTGCCTCACGTTTAGATTCTTGAAGTTTTCCGGACCCAATATAACTTCTTTGAGGTTTTTTAAGGTTTTGTACAATAATTCCTTCAACATCAACTTTTCCTGTATCGCACAAATTTAGTATTTCTTCAATTCTGTAATCAAGATTTTTTTTATCTTGATTTAGGTTGGCTATTAGCAAAAGTGCTTTTTCAATTTTTTGCATTAAATTGAATTTACCCTTTCCACTTTGAAATCCTATTAACACCTTCTTCAACTAGATCATCAGGAGTTGTTAAAGATAGCCTGACATATCCTTCACCAAATTCCCCATATCCAGTGCCAGGGGTCACAACAACATTACATTGCTCTAATAATAGCTCTGTGAAAGAAGATGAATTATACCCTTCTGGAACCTTGCACCATAAATATAATGCAGCTTTTGGTATAACAACCTCAAGGCCAATTTCAGAAAGAGCTTTAGCTAATTTATCTCTTCTTTTTTTATATATTTCATTATTTTGGCTCGTAAATTCCCCAATTTTTTCAAAAGCTTCTATTCCCATCATTTGTATAGCTTGAGGAACGCCAGAATCTAAGTTTGACTTAACAGTTAATAAATTTTGTACCAAATCCTTATTTCCAGCAGCAAAACCAAGCCTCCAACCAGTCATATTAAAGCTTTTAGAGAATGAATGGTATTCAATTGCTATATCCATAGCTCCTTCCACTTCCAAAATAGATGGGGCTACATAATCATCAAATGTAACCTCTGCATAGCAAGCGTCATGCATGATAGCAATATCATTTTCTATCCCAAAATCTACAACATCTTTAAAGAATGAAAGGTCAGCAATTCCTCCTGTTGGGTTATTAGGATAATTTATCCAAAGTATTTTAGATCTTTTAATTATTGATTCGGGTATGTCATTTAAGTCTGGCTTCCAACCTAAAGATTCTTTAAGGGGCATCTTATATATTTCTCCTCCAGAAAAATTACATCCTGCAGAGTAAACAGGATAGCCAGGGTCTGGAACTAGTGACACGTCACCTTCATCAATCAAAGCTAATGATGCATGACCAATACCTTCTTTTGCTCCAATTAAACTTATAATCTCAGTTTCTGGATCTAATGCAACGTTAAATCTTTTTTTCATATATTTTGAAACAGCTTCTCTGTATTCGGGCAGTCCTTCAGATTCGGGGTATCTGTGATTTGCTGGATTTTCAGAATGCTTAAATAATGAATCAATAACAAATTGAGGTGTCGGAATATCCGGATCACCAATCCCAAAAGAAATAACATCAATTCCCTGTTTTTTCTTTTCAGCAATTGTTTTTGAAATGCCAACAAATAAATATGGCTCTATAGTGTCGAATCTTTTTGAAAATTTCATTATTACTCCTTAATTTTCCATTTGCCTGTAAAAACTCTTTCAGTAGGGCCTTCGAGAAATGATTCTTCACCAGGAACCCAACTTATATTTAAATATCCACCAGGAACATTAACCTTTACATTATTACTTAGTATGTTCTTTTTGATACCAATAATTGCACAAGCTGAAGTTCCAGTGCCGGAAGATAATGTTTCTCCAGCCCCTCTTTCAAAAATTCTTGCTTTGATTTCATTTTTGGAAATTATATTTACAATTTCAAAGTTTATTCTATTGGGGAAAATTTCATTATTTTCAACAAGTGGACCTATTTCACTTAAATCAAAATCGTCAACATTTTTATCTGTAATTAAAACTGCATGCGGATTTCCAATATTTACACAACTAACTTTAATGTTTTTATCAAAATTCATTGGAAGGTCATTTACTTCTACATTGTCTTTAAATAATTGTTTATTTAAAGGGATTTCGTCTCTTAAAAATTTTGGCTTTCCCATTGCAATTTTTGCAGAGACCATCTCATTGTTGTTAATAACTGGAAAAACTTCCCTAATTCCACCACCCGTTTCTACCGTTAAAACAGTTCCATTGAAGTCACTTAATTTATTATCGAGAACAAATTTTGAAAATAATCTAACACCATTTCCGCTCATTTCAGCCTCAGATCCATCTGGATTAAATATTTTTATTGCTACGTCGGCAACATTTGAATTTTTTAATACAACAATTCCATCACTAAATACTCCAAAGTGTGGTTTGCTCATATCTACAGATAATTTTCCCCAATCTAATTCGATATTTCTTCCATCTATGGCAATATAATCATTGCCTGCACCATGTAACTTTTCAAAATTTATTATCAAATTTACCTTCTAGTATTTTCTCTGAAATATATTTTACCGTATGTTTTGAAGAATCAAACCATTTTATATCAGGATCATTCAATTTAAACCAATTATATTGATGCCTCACTAAATTTCTAGTCCTTTTTTTTATTAAATTCACAGCTTCATCAAGATCAAGGTTATTAACCAAATGATCATATATTTCGTAATAACCTATGCTTGAAAAGGAATTTAAATCTTTATTAAAACCTTTTGAAATCAAATCTTCAACTTCTTTAATCCAGTTACTTTGAAACATTTTTTTTATTCTTTCGTCAATTCTTTTATAGAGGGTTTCCCTAGGCATAGTTAAGCCAATTTTAAGAAAACTTTTACTTTCTTCTTTTACTCCCCTGCTTACTTTTTTACCTTCAAGGCCTAATTCGTATGCCCTAATAACTCTTCTTGGGTTTTTGGGATCTATTATTTTTGCATTTTCAGGAAAATCTTTTTTTAATTTTCTATAAACAAAATCTACGCCGTTTTTTTCTATATCTTTTCCTAATTCTTTTCTAAGTTTCTTATTTGGTTTTATATCTGAAACATCCCAATTTTCTATAAGGGCTTTTAAATATTGCCCACTACCACCAACTAAAATTGGTAACTTTTTTTTTAATTTAATATTTTCAATTGAAACATTAGCTTCATTTTGAAATTCTGCTAAAGAGTATTCTTGGTCTGGGTTTAAAAAGTTTATTAAATGATGCTTGTATTTATTTAAAATATTATCACTTGGTTTTCCAGTACCAATAGAGAGTTCCCTATAAAATAAACTAGTATCACAATTTACTATCTCAGAATCAATTGATTTGGATAGCTCAATAGACAGGTCTGTCTTACCTGATGCTGTAGGTCCTAAAATAACTAAACTATCAGTCACCATTAATTTTATTCATCATATCTTCAATAGAAGATTTGTTTAAAGATGCAGAACCAATTAAAACCCCGTCCACTTTATCAGAAGATAAATAATCAAAGATATTACTCTCATTCACACTGCCGCCATAAATAAAAAGAGCATCTTCGCTAATTTTTGACTTCACTAAATCAGAAATTTCTATCAACTTTTTTAAATCACAATTCAAGCCAGTACCTATTGACCAGATTGGCTCATAAGCAACAATAGTTTTCATTGCAACTGGACTAATGCTTTCTTTTAATTGATTATTTAAAAAATCAATATATTTTCCTGAATTTCTAGATTCTAAGTCTTCACCGATACAAACAATAGGTTTTAAATTATTCTCTAATGCTAAAAGTCTTTTATTATTTATTTCAATACTTGATTCTGGAATATTAACTCTTCTTTCAGAATGTCCTATGATTACATATTCAGCATAATCAGAAACCATTTTTGCAGAAATTTCACCTGTAAAAGAGCCTTTGTCACCATCAAATGAAGATATATTTTGAGCACCAAATTTCACATAACTAGAAAGAATTTGATAACTATATGGAAGGCTCATATAAGTTGGGCAAACTATAATTTCATAATTATTATTTTGAAAATTTGATACGCATTTGAGTATATTATTAGAAAACTCAACACTTTCACTTACAGTAAAGTTCATTTTCCAATTAAAAATAACAAGTTTTTTATTCATCTTTTAATAAGTTTTTAATACTTGGAAGTATACCTTTTTCTAGCATTTCTAAAAACGCTCCGCCTCCACTAGAAACATGCTCAAAAGAAGAGAATTTTCCAAAATTATTTATTGCTTCAATTGTAGATCCTCCGCCAGCATAAGATTTTAATTTCTTATTTGAACTTAGTATATTAATAAGCCCCTTTGTTCCAATACTACAATGTTCCCATTCAAAAACACCCATGCTTCCATTCCACAATACTGTTTCCATTTCTTTTAAAATTATTTCTATAGAAGAAAGAGATTTTTTACCGATATCTAAAATTTTTAAAGAATCATCAAAATTTTCTGAAAAAATAGTCTTTGTTGTAGAGTTTTTAGAAAAATTTTCAGATACTAAAAGATCTTCAGGGATATAAAATTTTTCTATATTTTTTTTATAAATCTCATTTAATCGGTCATTAAGATTATTTGTTAAAAAGTTTGCAATCATTCCTCCTCCAACAATAACCTTTTCTACCTTATCAATTAAATTTACTAAAATTCCGACCTTATCATCAATCTTTGCTCCGCCTAAAATTAATACTAACTTACCCGATGTGGTTGAAAATAAAGAATCTAGAATTGAAAATTCTTTTTTTAATAAATACCCTGCATATGAATCCATAATTAAAGAAATGCCATAAACAGAAGAATGGTTTCTATGCGAAGATCCAAATGCATCATTTACATATACATCGCATAATGAGGCTAATGCAGAGCTTAGTTGAAAATCATTCTCTTTTTCCCCATTAAAAAATCTTATATTTTCAAGGAGAAATATTTTATTTTTTGATTTTTTGAAACTCTCAAATTCAAGCTTTTCATCATATTTTATAAATTCAATATTTTTATCTAGGATTTTTTCTAATTCAGGATGAACTCTATTGATTAGACTAAATTCATTATCTCTTAAATTTGGACGTCCAAGATGTGTACAAATAATTATCTTATTAATAAATTTAAAACCAATTAATTGTTTAATTGTTGGAATAGACAAATATATTCTGCTCAAATCATTTTCAGTTATATTTAAATCACACCTTAGAAATACATTAATATTTCTATTGTTATATTTCTTCTCTAAATCATGTAAATCTTTAAGATTCATTATAAGAAAGATTTTTTAATCTAGATTTTATTTCTTTTTCTGAACTTAAATTATTAATTAATTTATCAAGATTTTCAGTATGACTTGAAATTAAATCTTCATAAAAATTTAAATACTGTTTATTTTCAAATACTGTTTCTTTTATCGTCTTTAAGTCAGATTCCTCTAACACTCTTTTTAAATAAATTTCACCTATTTTTCTTTTAACAGAAGGGTCAGATTCTTCAAGCAAAAAAGATGTAAAAATATTTTTTTTCTTCGAGGCAAACCTATGGAAAATTTCAGGGCTTAAATTCTGATCATGCAATATTGAATTTTGTTCCTCCAATTCATCAATCAGCCCAGAAATAATGCCTATATTATTAAGAGAATTCAAAATATCCTCATCAATTTCATTATTAGCTGCTAAATAACCCAATTGATAGCAACATCCATATAAAGAGCCGGGTCTTTTTTTCATCATATCAATTAATTGGTCGACTTTTACTAAAGGAGATTCCTGAAAGTTAATATCAAGATTTTCACCTTCACACAACATTAAATATGAGTTATCAAAAATTGATAATGCTTTTAATAATGTTTCATTTGAAAGGTTATTATTTTTTAATAATGACAATCTTGCTAAAGCGTGAAGCCCGTCTCCTGTATTAATACTTTGAGCTGGCCCCCATTTCCACCATACAGATGGCCTGCCGAATCTATCAGTTATGCCACTTTGAACATCACCATGAACATACCAAGAACTTGCAAGTATTTCCACTGATGCAGCGAAAGGAAAACTGTTTTGAAAATTGCTTCCAAAAAGTTCAGCTATATTTAGTGTTAAATTTGAAAATTTTCTGTTTTCAGGGTTAAGGTTTTCAATCTTATTTCCTCCTTCATCTTCCCATCCTAATTGATACTTTATTATCCTGTACAATTCAACTTCATTGATACTAACCAATTTAAGTAAATATTCTTCAAAATCTTTATTCATATT
>CETI01160529.1_pt1 | contig 19411 bp, 18 predicted proteins | sample 361441 | NCBI WGS metagenome assembly CETI01 (sample SAMEA2622478, study PRJEB7988) | marine metagenome | biome: marine biome (ENVO:00000447); feature: deep chlorophyll maximum layer (ENVO:xxxxxxxx); material: "saline water (ENVO:00002010), including plankton (ENVO:xxxxxxxx)" | depth 90 m | reverse complement strand
TTTCCTTTAAATAGCCAAACTGAAATAAAACAAAAAATTGTATTTCAGGCTATAAAAATTATTCCGCCAGAATATGAAGTAAGCCTTGGATTAAAAGCTAATGATACTAATACAAGTATAACTGGCAGTAGTATTTTAGATAAAGTATTTAGTATATCTCCAAGTGCTAATATTTCTAAAATGAAAGTAGTTCCTCTTCCTAAAGAAAGATGTGAACTATATGTACCAATTGCACATAATGTTCAAGAAGGATTTCAATATGATCAAATGGCGATGGAACAAAGAGGAGCTATTACAGCTAATGCATTACAAGGAGGTCTCGGATTATCTGAAGGATTGATAGCAGGAATTACAGGTGGAACACAATCTATAATGGATAGGATTCAAAATGCTAGATCAGATCCAGCTCAAGCTGCAAGATTAGCTTTCGTTCGAGGAGCAAGTTTAGCAACTGTTTTTGGAGATGGACCTATAAGACAAGGTGTAAATTTAGCCTTTAGAGCTACGATGTCACCAAATTTAAGAACTACATTTAAAGGTGTTGCTATTAGAGATTTTGCATATAGTTTTAAATTTTTACCAAAATCTCCGGCAGAATCTGCAGCAGTTCAAGATATTATAAAATATTTTAGATTTCATGCATATCCAAATCAAATTCCTGCAGATACTGCGTATGCATTTGCTTTAGAATATCCAAATATGTTTAGAATAAAATTATTAAGTGGAGCTCAAGGAAAATATAAACATATAGGAACTCCGATAAAATTATGTTATATTAGAACTATAAATCATGTTTATAATGCTACATCTCAAACTTTACATACAGATGGATCTCCGACTGAAATCGATTTAAATCTTACATTTACTGAATATAAAGCTCAAACAAGAAGAGATTTATTAATGGAAGGTAATGATAATTTTTATGGATATGAAAGTATAGATGCCGGAATGTTAGCTGCGATACAAAAAGCCGATATTGCATCATCTATAGATGCTGTTCCAAATCTTCCCGGAGGACCGTAATCAATGAAATATTTTCAAAACTTTCCAACAGTTGAATATACATTCGGCGAAAATTTAAGTTCAGATAATTTTCAGAATATCGCAATATTTGCAGATGTTATAGATCAGGTGAAAGACGTAGCATCTACATACGAAGATTATCATATTTTACCAGGAGAAAGACCTGATCAAGTATCATTTCAACTTTATGATGTTACAGATTATCATTGGACATTTGAATTAATGAATCCAAAAATTAGAGAACAAGGATGGCCGTTATCTAATGATGAAGTTTATAATTTAGCATTAGCTGAATATTCAGAATTAGTATTAACTACTAGAACTAAACTTACAGATAAATTTAAACTTGGTCAAACAGTAAGTGGTAATACTAGTGGACATAGCGGAATAATTCAACACAGAGAATTAGATTTAGGACAAATTTGGCTTAAAAATAAAACCGGAAATTTTAGTGCAGGAGAAACTGTACAATCAACTAATAGTGATGGAGTAGTAGAAAGTATAACACTACAAAGTGCTGAACTTCGATATAATGCAGCACATCATTATGAAAGTGGCTCTGAACCTGTTGATATTGATCCAGAAGTTGGACCTGCTTCTAATACTGAAATAACTTGGCTAGAAAGATTAACATCTCAAAATGATAATCTTAAACAAATACGAGTACTTAAAAGTAGTGTAATTAAAGAAGTAGTAGATGCGTTTAAGAAATCAGTTAGAATATAATGAAAACAAAAACAAGAAACTTCGAATTTAAAAGCATTCTTTTTGAATCTGAACGGATTGGATCGGCACCAGGTACAAAGGGTGTTGAAATGAAACATGTCGTGACTGACATAGATATATTCGAAAGTTTAGAACGTTCTTATATAACTGCAAAAATGTTATTAAATGATGAAAGACGTTTTATTGAAAGACTAGATATAATTGGTGGTGAAAGAATAACTATTACACTTGTAACTACAAAAGAATCAGAAATAAAACGAGAAATAGTTAAAAAATTTTATATCGCTAAAGTATTAAATAATTTAAAACCAACTGATGATTCACAAAGTGTGCTATTACACTTAGTAGAAGATATCGGATATATTTCGAATTTACATAATGTTAATCGTTTTTATAATGGAAAATGTTCAGAAATCATTCAAAAATTATGTGAAGAGTTTTTAGAAAAAGAATTAGCTTTTGATAATACTGATGTTCAAATAATTAAAGCAATAATTCCAAATTTAACACCATTAGATGCAAGTCGATGGTTAAAGAATAGAGCTACGACAATTGATGGCTATCCTTTCTATTTTTATTCTACTTTAATCGGTGATAAAATAGCCTTTAAAGATTTAGGTACATTATACAATCATGAAGCATTAAATAAAGAATTAAGTTATAGATTTGGAGGAATAACTGCATTATCTCCAGATACTGTATATAGTGGTCGAACAATTAATGGTTTTAGACAAGAGAATAGTGAAGACTTATTAAGATTACAAAATAAAGGGTTGATAGGTGGTAAACACAAATATATAAACAGCGGATCTATAGAAGCCGATTGTAATATAAATCATGATTTTGATATTGTAGAAGATGTATTAGCACCAATGATAAATCGAGGAGATTTAGGAGAATATAATAATCCTCTATATTCAAATGAATATTTACATAATAATAAACCATTCAATGAATATTCTAGTAGAACTATTACGCAATTAGGTGGTTCTAATTCTTATAGAACTACAAAATCAAATGTAGGATATGATTTATCTTATTCAGAAAATTATGATGTTGCAGGTTATAAACTTTCTTCTATAGCTCGAGCTACAAATAATATTTTATTAAAATCTCCAATAACAGTAGCCGTTGATGGATCAGAATTTATAAACGGAAATATACATTCTACTATTGGTAATAAAATACATCTTGAATTTTTAGCTTCATCTAAAAATGAAAAAGGAATTGATAATAAATTATCTGGAGAATATTTAATATATGAATCTAGACATCTTTTTAAAGTAGAAAAACATGATCTTATATTGACGTGTGCTAAATTAGGAAATATGAAACAATGATACCAGCCAAATTTCAAGATTTTTATGGTGATGTAACACGATGGTTTTTAGGAACCGTAAAAAGTGTTAATGATCCATTAGAACTCGGAAGATTACAAGTCAGAATATATGGTATTCATGGTGATGATACTGAACAAATATCAGATGAAGATTTACCATGGGCCCAAGTTATAGTTCCAATTACTCAGGGTGGTCATAACGGAATAGGAAATAACTTAGGGATCCAGGTAGGTGCACGCGTATGCGGAATGTTTTTAGATGGTCAGCATTCTCAGGATCCTATTATATTTGGATCAGTTCCGAAAATTGAAGAAGTAACAGAAGATAGTATTAGTTCAGAACCAGAGATTAGTAAAATAACTACTAGTAAATTAGCTACTGGTACAAATTTAATTACAACTGAGAATAAACCAATAGATGGAAATATTGATGAACCAGAACATCCTTATGCAGCAACATATCCAAATAATAAAGTGCAAGTTACTCCTCGTGGTCATGTAATTGAGATTGATGATACTACAGATGCAGAACGTATACACATATATCATAGAACCGGTTCATTTATAGAAATACATCCAAGCGGAGATGTAGTTACACATTCAAAAGATGCGTATAGATCTGTAACTGGAAATGATAGACAACACGTAACTACAGATAAAGAATTAGTAGTCGATAACGATTATACAATGACTATTAGAGGAAACTTAGATATTCAGGTTGCAAAGAATGTTACAATTAATGGTAAACAAATTGATTTAAATTCAACTTCTACACAGCTTAAAGGTAGAATATTATATGATGATGCAATTGCATTTGAAGTTGAAGAACTCGAAGTCACAGCATCAGATACTTCACCGGCCGATGATTTAAATACAGAAGGTGGTCCACTTAATTCCGATTTAAAAGAAAATACTGATGATTATGAAGAAAAATCACCAGTAACATGCGGACAAGTACCACAGACAAATCCATATGATGTGGCTAAGAGTTTAAAAGATGATTACGTTTGGAAAGAAACATCTACTAATGAAAATATTAAAGGTCTATGGAAAGAGATTGGATATACTACAAATGCAGATAAATTTACAGCAAATAGAACTGCATGGTGTGCAACATTTGTAGGTGCTACATTAAAACGTTCTGGAAACAAATATATTCAAACTGCATCATCGCAAGCATATAAGAATTATGGTACCGAAGTTGATTATGCAAATGATTTGCAACAAGGAGATATAGTTGTATTTCATAGAAAAGGATCTAATTCTGGATTAGGTCATACCGGATTTGCAACAGGTCGTCAAACAGATACGCATATCGAAGTATTAGGTGGTAATCAAGGTAACGATTTAACTACAAGATGGTTTCCTAAAAAATCAGATAATCAGCAATGGGGAATTACAAGTGTAAGAAGAGCAACATCTTGTGAAGATGGTACGACTGCTGCACCTTCTGCAACAACTACTGCAGATAATGCGGGTGCAACTGGAGGTAGTGTAGTATAATGCCAGGAATAGTTAGAAATGGTGATACATCACATGGACATGCAAGTCCTACACCTAATCCGTTTCATGTTGGAACATATACTAACGGTTCATCAAATGTTTTTATAAATGGAAAGGCATGCATTAGAATAGGAGATGCATTAAGTTGTACTGATAAAGCTGAAACTGGATCTAGTGATATTAAAGTTAATGGAATAGGTGTACATAGACGAAAAGACGTGACAAGTGGACATGGAAGTTGGAGACCATCTGCAGCTGCAGTAGGTTCTGATAATGTGATTGCAAATGGCTAAACCAGATTATGCAACTTTATTACCACAAATAGCAGCTGAAACAGATTCAGATGCAAAACAATTGTTAATAAATCAGACTTACATATTTACTGAGGAATTAACACAAGCAGAAAAGAATTTATTTGGATATGTAGATAGTGATTATTTGCCTATCAATTATGTAGGAGTAGTGCCATGACAATAACAACTCGAACTAGCAAAGGTTCAGCATTAACATATGCAGAAATGGATTCTAATCTTAGTTCGCTAGATTCAGATAGAACTTCTTTAATTGCATCTACCAATTCGCTAGATTCAGATAGAACTGTATTGATAACTGCTAAGAATAGTTATGAAATAGATCAATGGAGACTTAATTCTACTTTTTCTACAAATGATGCTACTGTTACTGATTGGGAAAGAGTTGATGATGCAAATTTTGCTAAAATTGGTACCGGTATGTCAGAAGCTAGTGGTATTTTTACATTTCCTCGAACAGGTTTATACTTAGTTACTGTTCATGTTAATATAAGAATTACTGGTGCCGATAGTAGTGCAGGAATTTATTTACAAGTAAGTCCAAATGATGCTGCTGGTTATGACAATATGGCTTTAATATATGAAGGACACCCTACTGATGATGGAAATACCAATCAGAGTGGTGCCAATTCAGTATTAATTAATGTAACTGATGCTTCTACTTTTAAATTTCTTCTTAGAACAGTGAGTTTAGGTGATGCTGAACTCATGGGAAATACTACTTATAATAGAACAAGTATATTATTTGAACGTAAAGGTGATGCACAATAAAACCATCATAGTATGAAATAATCTATATAAATATAGAAAGGAGAATTAAATGGCTTACAGATGTAATAGTAATTGCGAAAAATGCGGACATAAATGCCACTGTGATGAAGAATGTCAAGATTGCGTTAATGATGTTTGTACTCAGTGTGAATGTGAATGCACTAAAGACAGTATTCCTGGAACTGGATTTAATGTAAGAGGAAATAGTGGCTAGAGCTTTTGCACAAGAAGATGGTAATTTAAGTACTGTACCTATAACAACATCTAGAAATGTTGCATATAAGGACATAGACTTATCTTTTGCAAAAAAAGATGATGGTGATATTTTTAAAAAAACTGATGCTGCGGCAGTAAAGCAATCGGTTAAGAATTTACTATTAACTAATCATACTGAAAAACCATTTAGCCCGTATTTTGGAGGAGATTTAAATAGATTTTTATTCGATTTAAGTGAAGGTTTTGATGAAGACGAAATAGAAGAAACAATAGCATCTGCAATTAATAACCATGAACCTAGAGCTTTATTACATTCGGTTCGAGTATTAATGGGTGCAGATAATAATAAAGTAAATGTACTAGTTCAATTTCAAGTAGTAAATACAGCCGAAGATGTTGAACTTAATTTAGAACTTACGAGGTTAAGATAATGGTTAAAACTTTTAAAGAAATACGGACAGCACCTTATTCAGCTTCACGTTTAAGTAAAGAACATGATAATCATGCAGAAATGCATAAAAAAACCGCTAAAGGAATTAGAAAAGAAGGTGAGGAAGAAGGCGATCACGAATACAAACATTGGCAAAACAAATTGGCTGATAAACACGATCATGCAGCTACTCAACATAAAAAAGCGTCTATAATGCTCAGTAAAAATCACAAAGATGGATATAAACAATCAAGTACTGCACATTCTGTAACAGGGAAATTATTTAAAAGTCAAGATGCTGTCCCATCTACTGCAGCTAGACATTCTATGACTCATAAAGCTGCAGCTCGTGACTATCACGATTTAAGTAGGAATAGGAGCAAATAATGGCAGTTATAAAATCATCAGATTTGGATTTTGATACAATCAAATCTAACTTAAAATCATATTTGCAATCTTCATCAGAATTTACTGATTATGATTTTGAAGCCTCAGGTTTATCTAATATACTCGACGTGTTAGCATATAATTCTCATATTAATGGATTAACCGCTAATATGGCAGTTAATGAATCGTTTTTAGGTTCTGCACAATTAAGATCTTCGGTCGTATCTCATGCAGAAAATTTAGGTTATTATCCGAGATCTAAAACAACTGCAACTGCAAATGTAACTGTAACTACAGCAACATCTGATACTAGTACACAAAGTGCAACACTTCCTGCATATTCTGCTTTTACTGCTATAGTTGATAGTATATCGTATACCTTTATGACTACCGAAATATATACTGCTACGAATGATGGATCAGGCAATTTTAGTTATAAAACTTCTGCAGGAAGTACAAGTTTGCCAATTAAAGAAGGTGTATTAAAGACTAAAACATTTTTAGTTGGTAATACTACTGATGAACAAATATATGTCATTCCTGATAGTAATATCGATACTTCTACTATATCTGTAAAAGTTTATGATACTAGTACATCTTCAACTTTTGTAGCTTATACTGATATTAAAAAATCTGTAAGAATTACTAGTGATAGTAAAGTCTATATTGTTAGAGAAGTTCCTAATGAATATTATGAATTAACATTTGGAGAGGGAAATGTTCTCGGTAAAAATCCTACTGCAGGAAATAAAATAGTTGTTACATATATGCAAACAAAATCTACTGCTGCAAATGGTGCATCATTTTTTACACCACAAAATAAAGTAACAGTAGGAAGTAGTACATATACTCCGACAGTAACAAAGGTTTCAAATTCTGCGGGTGGAGCTGATAAAGAAACTATATCATCTATTAAATTAAATGCACCTACTGCATTTTCTTCTCAACAGAGAATGGTAACAGCAGAAGATTATAAAACTATTATTACTGCAAACTATAGTTCGGTATTAGATGATGTTATTGCTTGGGGCGGAAACGATAATGTGCCAGCAAAATTTGGAGTAGTATACGTAAGTTTAAAGTTTAAAGATAGTATTACTGATGAAACTAAAACAAATACAAAAGCAGATATAAAATCATTATTAAGTGAAAATATGGCAGTTATGTCTATCGATACAGAATATTCTGATCCAACAGATACATTTGTCGAGACAAATACTACATTTCAATTTGATCCAGATTTAAGTGGAGATACTCCAGAAACAACTGAAACTACAATTCAAAATAAAATAGATACTTATTTTAATACTAATTTAAACGCGTTTGGTAAAATATTTAGAAGATCTTCATTAGTAACTGAAATAGATGCATTATCGGTATCAATACTAAACTCTGCAATGACTATTAAATTACAACAACGATTAACTCCTACGTTAAATCAAAAAAAGACTTATGCAGTTAATTTTCCGGTTAAATTAGCTGATCCAGATCCTTCAGAATATATTTTAACTTCTTCTAAATTTACGCTTGACGGAATTTCTGGTTGTACATTAAGAAATATTTTAGGATCAAATACTCTTGAAGTTATAAATGCATCAGGTGCTAGTATAAAAGATGGAATTGGTAATTATAATGCTGCATCCGGTACAGTAAATTTAATTGATTTTGAACCTTCTGCTATAGAAGGTTCTTTTATAAAAATTTCTACTACGCCATTAGATCAAAGCACAGTTAAGCCTTTAAGAAATTTTATATTAAAGTTAGATACTGATTTATCTAGAGCTATAGCAACAGTGGATTATCAGAACACATTATCAGTAATTAGTTAATCATGTCACACACTCTAAAAGATTTAAATCGAAGAAATCCTACTTTAAGAACTTCAAAAGTTAATGAAATTCTTCCTGAATATTTTCAAGAAGATAATAGTAAACTTATAAGTTTATTAAAAGAATATTACAAATACCTAGATAGTGATCAAGCTCAAGGATTTGGATATAAGATTCAAGATTTAATCTATGCTAGAGATGGCGATCAAACTTCAGTTTCAAATTTAGATGAATTAATTAAAGAAATAGGAAATGGTTTACAAGCATCTTCTTTCTTTGAAAAACCAAGACTTATGGCTAAATTACTCGGAGAATTTTATAGGACAAAAGGTTCACGAAATTCGGCAGAAGGTTTTTTTAGAGGATTTTTTAACGAAGAAGCAGAAATAACATATCCTAAAGACCAGCTATTTATTGTAGGTGAATCACAAGTTGGTTATGAATCTCAAAAATTTATTCAAAATAACGGAATATATCAAACGTTTTCTATATTAATTAAGTGCGGTATTTCTACAGTTGATTATGAAAATCTATATAAAAGATTTGTACATCCTGCAGGGTTTCATTTTGCTGGTCAAGTTTTAGCTGTTAACGAAGGTATTATATCTTTAGCAGGTGTAGGTACAGATCCACTTGCAGTTGATAGTGCTCTTCCAACGTATCTCAACGAAGCTTCAATAACTACTATGTCTGCACCATTTTCTGATCTTACCGGAATATTAGATTCAAGTGATGGTACTGGGGTCAGAGTTAGAACTGATCAGTTAATAAGTGTTTATTCTTCTCTTACTGCAACACAACTTAATAATTATTATTTTTCTGTTGAAGAAATAATACAATCAAATTCATATACATTTGATGACAGTACACCAACTGCAAGACCGGATTTTTCACTTACTCTCGAGACAATGGATAACGAAATATTTACAAGATATACCAGTGACTCTGCTCATTAAGTATATAAATAAGATAAACAAATTGGATTAAATATATGACTAGACAAACAATTTCTACAGGTAGTTCAGCAAATGACGGTACCGGAGATACACTTCGTTCTGCAGGTACTAAAATTAATGCTAACTTCGTTGAATTATATAATTTTTTAGGCGCTGAAGGTGATAGTTCTACACTAGCATCACGTGTCAAATTTCAAGATAGCGCAGTAGTATTTGAAGGATTTTCGGCCGATGCGCATGAAACAAGAATTTCTGTTATTGATCCTACCGGAGATAGAGCAATTAATTTTCCAAATGCTAGTGGAATTGTAGTAGTAGATACTGATACTCAAACGTTAACTAATAAAACATTAACCTCGCCTAAAGTTGGAACTGCAATTGCCGATACTAATGGTAACGAATTAATTAAAGTTACTGCTACTGGTTCTGCAGTTAATGAATTTACACTTGCAAACGGTGCTTCTACAACTGGGCCAACATTATCAGCAACAGGTGGTGGATCTAATTTAAATATATTCTTGACATCAAAAGGTACTGGTTCTGTACAAGTTTCAAAAGCCGCATTTACATCAGCTACAATATCTGGTGATGGAGATGCATCTGATGCAGCAACATATATAATATGTAATAAAGGTTCTGCTTTAGCCGTAGGGTTAAATGATGGAACAACAGTTGGAGAATATAGAATATTTACTAATAAAGGAGCAGGCGTCGCTACAGTAACTCCAGATAATTTTGCTGGAGGTGCATCATTCGCACTAGCACAAAATGAAGGATGTACATGTGTGTGGGATGGTTCTAATTGGTTTTTAGTTGGAAATCAATCTGCAATGACAATAGCGTAAGGGATTAAAAATGACAGCAATTATAACAGATAAACTTAGATATAATTTTAGTAAGTTATTATTTGATGAAATGATAATCGGTGGTGCTCATTCAACATTGGGTGGAGATAGTGCTGAATTTTATATTGGTATAGGAAAATCAGATCAATACGATAGTGCTGATGATACTACTATTAATCCTTTAAGACATACAAAAGATGAAAGAGAAGCCAGAAATAATGTAGAATCAATAATGAAAATACCGACAGGTCAAATTTCATATGTAATTCCTAGATATAACTGGACAAGTGGTTCAATTTATAGTGCATGGTCAGATCATCAAGTTGGATATCCAACTAATTCTTACTATGTTATGACAGAAGATAATCAAGTTTATATGTGTGTTCAAGCTAGTATTTCTTCAAGCGGATCTGCTAGTGCTTCAACCGTAAAACCTGATTGGACAGCTCATGGAGTACCTGGAGCTAGTCCAGATAAAAGAAATGTATTTAAAACTTCAGATGGATATGTATGGAAGTTTATGTATGAACTTACTGCTTCAAAAGCCGCAACATTTTTATCTTCAGGATATATACCAATTCAAGATGTAGATTCTGCAGGAGCAACTACTGCTGCAGAAACAGATCAATTAACAATTAAAGCCGCAGCTGCTAATAGAGGTGGACAAATTATTGGTGCAGAAATAGTAAGTGCTGGTACTGGATATAGTACAGCTCCAAATATTACAATTAAAGGAGATGGATCTGGTGCAGTAGCTACATGTACAATATCTGGAGGAGCAATTACTTCAGTTACAATGTCGGCAAATGCTGCAATTCAAATAGGCGATTCTGGATTTGGATCTGGATATAATGTAGCAAGAATGGAATTAGATTCTGGTAATGGAAGAATAAGACCGATTATTGCACCGCGTGATGGATTTGGACATAATATGATAGAAGATTTAAAATCAACATCTATTATGGCTGTAGTAAAACCTGCAGGTACACAAAATGGTGCTTTTAATGTTAGTAACGATTTTAGACAAATAACACTATTTAAGAATTTAACTTTATCAGATAGTGGTTCTGCTGGACCTATTTCTCAACTTGCAGAAGCTCGAGCAAACAGAAAATTAACTCTTCAAGGAGCTATTGGATCTATTTCAGCAGACCAAAAATTAACAGGTGATTCTGGTACAGTAGCTTGGATCGATCAAGTAGATAGTAACGGTGGTGGAAAAGGTGTTGTATATTATCATACTAATAATCAATTTATAATATCTAATAAAGGTCCCGGAATTTTTAAAGGTTCTGAGACTGTAACAGGAGCAAGTGCAGGTAGCGGAATAGTAGATTCAGATTCATTAGTAACATTGGATCCATATAGCGGAGATTTACTATACATAGATAGTAGAGCACGAGTTGTTAGAGGTGCAGCTCAAACAGAAGATATTAAAGTAATAGTAACGGTATAAAATATGGCAACAACTCTTACAGATACAACATTCTCTGGTACATACCAAGACAATTTTAAAGATAGCGATAACTATCATAGAATATTATTCAATGGCGGTAAAGCTCTTCAAGCAAGAGAACTTACCCAAATGCAAACTATTATTAATAGAGAAATTGAAAGATTTGGTTCAAATATCTTTAGAGAAGGTGGTGCAGTTAATGGTGGTAATATTACTATTAACAATAGTGTTGAATTTATTAAACTAGCTACTAGTCAATTACCAGCTGATACTGATGATATTTTAAATAAAGAATTTACGGTCAAATCTCCAAACCCTGCAGTAAAAATAAAAATTCTAGAAATAATTACGGCTATTGGTTCTGATCCAGATACTCTTATAGTTGAATATGTTTCAACTTCTGCAGGAACTTCTGGTTCAACTCCAATTCGAGTCGGAACTGGTCATGTATTAGAAAATTCAGTATTAGGTTCCTCATATGATATGACAGTTGCTTCAGTTAATGCTTCTGGTAAAGGTAGCAGAGTTAGTATTAGTGAAGGAAGCTTTTTTGTACAAGGGCATTTTGTATTTACTCCTAATCAATCATTATTTCTTTCAAAATATACTAATGCTCCAACCGAAGATGTTGGATTTAGAGTTCATGAACAAGTTGTAGATATTACTGATGATACTGCGCTTTATGATATATCAAACGGAGTAGACAATCCAAATACTGCAGCTCCAGGAGCTGACAGATATCAGATAAGATTAATATTAACTACAAGAACTTTAGCCGGTACAGATCCATTCGTATATCTTGCTAGAGTTGTTGATGGAAAACTTGCTGATGAAGTAACAGTAGATGAATCTTATAATGCTATTAATAATGTTTTAGCTACAAGAACAAAAGAAGAATCCGGAGATTATATTGTTAAACCATATAATATTGGATTTACAAATGTAGACTCTGCTAATTTGACTCTTAAAGTTTCTGATGGTATAGCTTATGTTGATGGTTATAGATTAGAAACAGATGAAATATCAATAAATATACCAAAACCTAAAACTACTGTAACTATTAATAGTGAATCAGTAGCAGTTAATTATGGTAACTATGTTTTAGGATATGGAAACGATATAACTGGAGACGGTTCTCTTTTAGCTAAAGTTAATCAAAGTCTTCCTGATATTACGACTAATAAAAGATTTAATTTAAGAAGTGCAGTAAATCATGGAGGATCTACTATAGGTACTGGCCGTTGTCGAGCAATCTATAGAGATGCAAATGGATATTTTAGATTTTACTTATATGATATAAGAATGAAATCTGCTAATTCTTTTAATGAAGTAGTAAGTTTTGGAACTAGCGCAACTGATTATGTTAATGTAGTATTAGAAGGTGGTCAAGCAGTATTAAAAGGTACTGCTAATAATTCATTATTATTTCCATTACCTAGATCTAGACCAGCATTTGATGGTATAGAAGGCGTTCAAATGATCGCTCAGAAAAAAGTAACAGTAGGACCAACTGGTGGAGGAGCTTCTACATTAACTAATGTAGGCGGCGGTGATATTACTACAGGAATTAATGAATATTCTGGTGGAACAAATTGGGTAGTAACAGGTACAGACTCTGCTATAGTTCCAGCAGTCGTATCAGGAGTTGGTGCTAACTTTGATCTTGCTGGATTAGAAGGTTCTCATTCTTATCACGTTTATTCACAAGTAAAAATCGCAGGTAGTACAAACTTATCTCAAAGAAGTAAAACATTAACTGAACGTGCAATAACAAAAGAATATCCAGTAGCAGCCGATTCTGACGGAGCTGGTGGAGACGCATTTATTAGTTTAGATAGAGCCGACATTTTTGCTGTAAAATCAATAAAAGTAAAAGATTCTAATGGAGCAGATATAAGTTCTAATTTTATTGTAGATAATGGTCAAAGAGATAATTATTATGGTATAGGTAGAATAATTCCAAAAACTGGTGTTAGTATTCCGTCTGATAATATTTTTATTAGATTTCAACATTTTGAGCATGAAGATACTTTAGCCGCAACTCTTGCTGGACGAAGATGTTATTTTGACGTGACATCTTATAAAAACCAAACTACTCCAGCTAACGGTGGTCAAGGAGTTATACATTCAGGTGTTGACTATGCAACTATTCCAAATCATACACTTGCTGATGGTTCGACAATTAATCTTAGAGATGTATTAGACTTTAGACCAGTAGGATTTAAGCAAAACGTTCTTCATTCAGATCCATCACATCTTGGTACTGCTAATAATAATGCATTTAATTTATCTTTTGATTCTGATGGTGCTGGTAGTAATCCACTTATTCACTTATTACCACAACCTGGAGCAAGTCCAACTGTTAATGTAGATTATTATTTACCAAGAAAAGATATTCTAGTAGCAGCAACTAAAGATGTAAGAGGCAAAAGAATACCAACTGGTGAAATAAGATATATTCAAGGTACTCCAGCAATAGAGCCTAAATATCCAACGATTCCGGCCGGAGCTTTGCCTATATATAATATTCATTTAAATGCCAATACTTTAGATGAAAATGATTTAGAAACTGAAATGATTCCGGCTAGAAGATTTACTATGGCTGATATCGGTGCAATGGAACGAAGAATTGATCAGATACAAGAACTAACTGCTCTTAGTCTTTTAGAAGTAGAAACTTCATCATTAAGTGTACTTGATTCTTCAGGAAATACTAGAACTAAAGCAGGATTTTTAGTAGATAATTTTAAAGATTATGCGTTTACTGATGCAGCTGGAGGTCAGCAAAGAGCTGTTATTAATAACTTAGAAGGGTTATTAACTCCAATGAATTTTCCGAGAAATACAAGATGGTTATACGATTCATCTGGAGCAAGTACTACTAAACATATGGGAGATATGCTATTTTTAGGAATGAGTGATTCTTCTGTAACATTCATTGATCAAAATATTGCTACTCGAACTATGAATATTAATCCATTTGCTGTTATAACTTCAGATGGTCATATACTTCTTTCTCCAAAATCAGATAACTGGATAGAAACAAAACATGCACCAGATAAAGTTGTAAAGAAAACAGAAATAATACAATTACCAACTTTTATTAGTGATAATAATTTGGGTAATCATATTCACAATTGGATTGGAAAACCATATGCCGTTAAACAAGGTGGTCAGTCGTTCCAGGCTGTAGTTGTTAGAGGAAATGTAAGAACTAGAAGACAACTTGTTAATAATCGAGTTCTAGATGTTGATGTTATTCCATATATGAGATCTATAAAAGTATTTTTTAAAGCTCAAGGATTAAGAAGACTTACTCGGCATTATCCATATTTTGGTGGTGAAGGTGGATCTGATATTAGTAATTATACTAAATCATTAACTGCTAATCAATTTAAAAGATTTTCTAATAGAGCAGAAGATGATGGAAACATTTTTACTGGACATACTACTCATCCTGAAACTGCATCGAATTTAATATCAGATTCAACTGGAAGAATATTTGGATCATTTATTATTCCAAGTAATTCAGAACTAAAATTTAAAACTGGAAGTCAACAATTTAAATTATTAGATATTACTGGAGGAATAGATTCGAGTGCTATATCTTTTGCACATGCAAATTTTCATGCAAGTGGTGTTATACAAACTAGACAAAGAACGTTTGAACAAATTAGAACTGAAGAACGACGAATAATAATGAGAGAAAATAAAGATCCTTTAGCTCAAAGTTTCTTTATAAGCGGACAAGAAAATCCAAATGGAGTTTTTATCACTAAAGTTGATGTACACTTTGCTTCTAAAGAAGATAACTTTGGTGTTCCGGTACAATTACAAATAAGACCAATTATTGCCGGTGTTCCACATCATAGTCCAATAGAAAACGCCGTAGTATTCTTAAATCCAGAAGAAATTACTAATGTAGTAGCAAATACTAATTCTACAACATTATCTGCAGTTAGAGCTGCTCCTACACAATTTAAGTTTGACGAACCGGTTTACTTATCTCCTGGTCAAGAATACGCAGTTGTACTATTGGCCGAATCTACTGCATATACAGTATATACATCTAAGATATACGAATTTGAATTAGGTTCTCAAACAAAACGGGTTTCTAAACAACCTAGTTTAGGTTCATTATTTACTTCACAGAATGGATCTACTTGGACACCAGAACAATCTCAAGACTTAATGTTTAAAATTTATAGAGCAGAATTTAATACTTCAGCAGTTGCAACATTTAAAAACGCATCTGTAGCTAGAAAACTTTTAGAAGCTGATCCATTTACTATGACTTCAGGAAGTACTACTGTAAAAGTAGCTCATACTGGTCACGGATTTTCAAAGGGTGATAGAGTCTTTATTTCTGGTTCAAGTAATATAACTGCTTTAGCTCGAACCGGTGATTCAGATCTTAGTGGTGGACGTGCGATTACTGGAGTTGATCATACTGGATATTCTTTTGCTGCTGATAGTGCGCCTAATGCTACTATGTTTGCCGGAGGTTCTACAATATTAGCAACTCAAAACGTAATAGTTGATACTTTTATTCCTCAAGTTCAAACTACTTTACCTCCAAAAACTAGTCTTACTGCTCAGATTAAATTAGCTAATGGTTTATCATATGCTGGTAGTACTGCAAGAAGTGCGGCATCTGGTGCAGGTTCTTCGTATTCAGCTGGGTCATATAAAGATTGTTTAATAAATGAAGTTAATCATAATGATGCTCCAGGAATAATATTATCAGATTCAAATCAATCTACTGCTTCTTTATCTCCTTCTGGTAATTTAAAATTATCATTATCTACTACTGACACTAAAGTAAGTCCAGTAATTGATTTGCAAAGAATTAGTTTATTATCATTTGAAAATATAATTGATAATCAAGCAAATAGTCCAGGTACAAATGTTAACGTTCCTCTTTCATACGTTGCAGAAACAGATGCAACCGAAGGTTCACATGCTGCTAAACATGTTACTAAAACAGTAACGCTTGAAGAATCGGCTGTAGGATTAAAAATACTATTTGCTGCTAATAGACCTGCAGAAGCAGAATTTGAAGTTTATTTTAAAACTGGAACTGCTGATGATGATTTTAATTCAACTGCTTGGAGTCTTATCGGAGAAAATGGAAGTCAACCTGCTGATAATGATGTTGAAGTATTTAGAGAATATGAATTTTTACCAGGTGGGCAAGTTGGAAACTTAAGTGCATTTACTAAATTTCAAATTAAAATAGTCATGACAAGTACTAATAGTTCTAAAATACCAACTATTAAAGACTTAAGAGTGATTGCATTGGTAACATAATGAACAGATTAATGAGAGTTGAAGGTCATACTAATTTAGCAAGAGATAAACATTCTGGAGCTATAATAAATATCAATACTAATGAAATGACTGCTGCAAGAGAAAGAAAATTTAGGTGGAAAACACAACAAAAAGAAATACAAGATCTTAAGGGTGAAGTAGCCGAAATGAAAGAATTAATAAAACAAATGGTGGGAGCAAATGGCCGTAACTAACGTTAGTTTAAGCGATGCTGTATCAGCATGGGTTACTAAAACAAATACGATAGCAAGTGATCTTGGAGATCGTGCAACTCTTGAAACAACTGCATCTGGAAATCTAGTTGCTGCTATTAATGAAATTCATGGAAAAGCATTAGATACAGACTCTGCTAGTACTAGATTATTATTTACTGGAAATAAAGGATTAAGTTATAATTCGACATCTGGTGAATTTAATATCGATTCAAATAATGTTATTTCATTTATTGATTCTGATTATATACAAGCACGACAGGCTCCTGGTACTGACTCTTCAGCTACTATAGCTTTAATTAATGCCAATTCTTTAGACTCTTCTAGAGGATTAGCTCATGTTAAAAGTTCATTAGGTATAACTGGTGGCAAATTTGCTGATACTACCACTATAAATTTTGATAGTTCTGGGCCAAGAATGAGTATACAGAGTAATTCTATAACGTCAGCCTTATTCAATAGCGCTGTTACCTTAACAATATTTGATTCCGCAGGAAGTTCGTTAAAGGTACTTAGATCACCGGGGTCGTAACATGGCCATTAGATTTCCGCTATATTATGATCGAAGTAATGGATCTTTAAAACGTATTACTGAAGCCGAAAGAGCAACAATTGTTGCTGCGGCCATATATGAATATGGTGCATCTCCATCAGTACAATTATCGCGTGTTAGTAGTGGTGGTACTTTAGGAACTCTCACAGATAATCGTTATAAAGCTAGTGCTACAACAGAATCAGTAGGTAATTCAACTTCAGGCCATCAAACGTATGATGGTAGTGGTAGTGATGATTATAGTGAACCTGGATCACTTATAAATGTAGATGTAGATTATGATCGTATAACTCAAACTGTAGAATCACTTTCCAGTCCCAATCGTGCTAGACCAATATATTATGATGGTAGTAATAATATTAAACATATGACACAAGCTGATTTCCAAGATACATTTATTAAACCAGCAATTGATTTATTAGTAGACGGAAATGATAGAGCAGGAATTTATAGAATACATACTTCCGATAGTTTATCTGAGCATTCAACTGTAAGTAGTAATGTTGTTTTTAGAGATACATCTGCAGATATAAGTGATTTTCAATCAAGTAATGCCAGCGAAACCCAAGACCAAAAAGAAACTGTAAATAATTATTATCTTTTACTTAAATCTAATGAATCAAATCCTGATAATAAAGCTTTAATGCATGCATATGCAGATGGCAATTTAAGAGAGTTTGCGCCAAATCATTTTAGAACTTTATTGAGTGATGAAATAAGATACGCGGCTACTGCTCTCACAGATTATAAAATACGATATGGTTATAATGGTGGTAGCCACAGTTTTACTGGACAAAATAAAGGATCGTCTATGGTAGATAAAAGATATAATAGTAGTACTGTTGCATCCACTTATTATGATACCTCAGGCCATAATGATGATAGATATCGTACGCAACGTCATCCAACTGGGTCAAGAGTAACTGTAAATACTTATCGTTTAAGAGTGCATAAGGAATAAAAAAATGCTAGAAAATCATAAATTAATAGATGCCAGATATGTTGATGAAAGCCATAAGTTTGTAGAAACTTTATGGCAAGATGATGATGGTAAGATAGTAGAAGAAATAATTGAGGCTGATGTTACTCAGACACAGTGGAAAGAATTTATGAAAATAACTACTGTAGAAAATATTGAAATATCTACTGCAGAATGGAAAAGACAACAAACTAGAGCATTTGATGAACTTGTTAATGCTAAAGTAAAAGAATTAAGAATATTATCTCTTAAAGAAGAAAATAAAGTTGATTTTAATACTTTAAATATAAAAGATATGACATCTCTTATAATACATAAAAATAAAGATGAAGATGCTTTATTTAAATTAAAACTAAATTTACTTGAATTAGAATCTGTAAAAAATTCTACTGCCGCTTTTAAAAAGAAATTAAGAAAAGCTAAATCCTTATTACAATGTTTTTCTATGGTTAATGAGGTTCATAAAGATTAAAAATATTATACTGGTTAAAGTTGGAAGCTTATATAATGAAAACCATGTTAATAAACTTTATAATTCATTAAA
>CETI01052421.1_pt1 | contig 19538 bp, 21 predicted proteins | sample 361441 | NCBI WGS metagenome assembly CETI01 (sample SAMEA2622478, study PRJEB7988) | marine metagenome | biome: marine biome (ENVO:00000447); feature: deep chlorophyll maximum layer (ENVO:xxxxxxxx); material: "saline water (ENVO:00002010), including plankton (ENVO:xxxxxxxx)" | depth 90 m | reverse complement strand
TTAATAAATCTAAAAAATTAGTAGGAATAATTACTGATGGGGATCTTAGAAGGAATATTAATAATAATTTAATTAATAAAAAAGCTTCTGATATTATGACGCGTAAACCAAAACTTGTATCAGAGAAAACATTAGTTGGAGAGGCTCTAAATTTAATGAATTCAAAGAAAATTACAAGTTTATTTGTTTGTAAAAAAACTAAACCTATTGGAATAGTTCATATTCATGATTTATTAAAATTAAGTTCGTAAATTGAATAAATTTTTAACAATAAATAAAAAGATATTATTACTTTCAGTTGTTATTTTAATGATATTGTTTGGATCATTGCTTCTAGTAAATAATTATAGAGTTTCAGTTACTGAAAATTTTGATAATGATAATTTACCGAATGTAGATATTATAAACCCTAAATTTACAATTAATAATTTAGATAAAAAGATATATGTAAAAGCTGAAAAAGGTAATTTTATTGATAAAGATGTAATTCTTTTACAAGAAAATGTTTTTTTTGAGTCGTCTGATTTTAAAATTTACACTGATATAGTTACTTTCAATCAAAAAGATCAAACTGCTAATAGTAATTCTAAATCTAAATTTGAGTCTAAGGGAACAATAATTATATCTGAAGGCTTTAAGATTAAGAATAAGGGTGATATAATTTCATTTGATGGAAAAACTTCTTTAATTTTGAATTAATAATGACTATTAAATTTATATTATACTTATTGATTTTTTTTATAAGTATTTCTTCATCAGTCAAATCTGCCCAGATTGAGATAACCACTTCTAGTGGAGTAGAGGTTTTTAAAAAAGAAAAATACTATCTTTTAAAAGAAGATGTTGATATTGTTTCTGAAAATTTTAACTTACAAGCAGATCACGTGAAAGCGTATTTTGATAAAGATCTTTATGACATCGTACAAATAGATTCTAAAGGCAATGTTAACTTTAATTCAAATAGAGGGGTTATAGGAAAGGGAGATATAATAAATTTGAATATAAAAAACGAAGACATTTATATTGAAGGTAAAAATTCTTCTTTGATAAATAAAGAAATAAATATGAAATCAGACGGAAAAATAAAAGTTAATAACTCTTCCGGAGACTTTGAAATTAATGGCTTAAATTCAAAACTTAAAAGTGAAACTATTGATATTTCTGGAAAAATTATAAAAGGTAGGTTTTTAAATATTGATGGAATTAATGAAGTACAAGATTTATTTGTTGCTGATGATAAACTTTTAAATATTAAAACAGAAAATTTAAATATGTTTTCTATCGAAGCAAATTATAATAAAAGTGAAAATATTATTGAATTATTTGATAATGTAAAAATAGTTAGAGATAATGAGTCAGTAACAGGTGATTATGCTAAAATTAATACACTTAATGAATCATATAAAGTTACATCTAAAGACTCAAAAAAAGTTAAGATATTATTAAATGAATCAACAGAATAAGTTTAACATTCTTAATGATGGTCTTTATATTAAAAAGATATCAAAATCATATGGGAAAAAACAAGTTGTTAGAGATATTTCTTTAAAAATAAATAAAGGTGAAATTGCTGGGTTGTTGGGTCCTAATGGAGCAGGAAAGACAACAACTTTTTATATGATTGTAGGTTTAATAAAACCTGATACTGGCTCTATTTTTCTTGATAAAACTGATGTTTCCACTTTTCCAATTTATATGAGAGGAAAAAAAGGCATCAGCTATCTACCTCAAGAGCCTTCGATTTTTAGAGGAATGAATGTTGAAGATAACTTAATGTCAATAATAGAAATAATTGAAGAAGATAAATCTAAACACAGTATAATTATGGAAAATTTATTAAATGAATTTGATATATCTCATGTAAGAAAATCTAAATCAATAGTTCTCTCTGGTGGAGAAAGAAGAAGATTAGAAATAGCTAGAACATTAGCATCTAAACCTCAATATTTACTATTAGATGAACCTCTAACAGGAATTGATCCTGTATCAATTGAAGAAATTAAAATCATTATAAAAAAATTAAAAAATAAAAATATTGGCATTCTAATAACTGATCATAATGTTCGGGAAACACTTAAAATTGTAGATAAGGTATATATATTAAATGAAGGAGCTATTTTTTATGAAGGCAATCCAAAAGATGCTATTAATAATGAAAAAATTAAAAAATTTTACCTTGGAAAAAACTTTTCTTTATAATTTTTGATGTTAATTAGTTCAAAAATAAAAAATGGCTTTAATGGAAAAGTATTAATTCCTGGAGATAAATCAATATCTCACAGATCTATTATTATCCCCTCAATATCTAACGGCACCTCAGAAATTAATAATATCCTTTGGTCAGATGACGTAATTAATACATTAGAGGCATTTAAAACTATGGGTGTAAAAATAGATAAATATAAAGATAATTTAATTATAGATGGAAAAGGCCTTAATTCTCTTAAAAAACCAAATAAAAAAATTGATTTAGGAAACTCAGGAACTAGTGCTAGATTGCTTATAGGCCTACTTGCCAGTCAAAAATTTGAAAGTATTTTAACAGGAGACTCTTCATTATCTAAGAGACCTATGGAAAGAATAACAAAACCTCTTGAATTAATGGGCGCAGAATTTCAAAGTACTGAAAATCTATTGCCTATAAAAATACTTGGTAAAGATTTAAAGAAAATTAACTACAAATTAATTTTACCTTCTGCACAAGTTAAGTCTGGAATTATTTTAGCAGCATTAAATACTAGTGGAAAAAGTATTATCAAAGAAACAAAAATTACAAGAAATCATACTGAAATTATGTTAGATTCTTTTGGCGCAGACATAAATGTAAAAAAGAATAATTTTGAAAATATTATTGAAATTAACGGCAAAAAAGAATTAAATTCAAAAAATATAAGTGTTCCTTCAGATCTGTCAAGTGCTTCATTTTTTATTGTTGCAACGCTTATAAACCCTTGCTCTAAATTAAAAATTGATAATTTAAATTTAAATCCAACTAGAGATGGGGTACTTAAAGCTTTAAAAATTATGGGTGCAAGAATTAATATTAAGAATAAAAGATATAATGCTGGCGAACTAATAGGGGATTTAGAAGTTGAAACATCAGAACTAAGAGGATGTGTTTTAGAGAAAGACATAGCAAAATTTATGATAGATGAATTTCCTATTTTATCTATTGCGGCTTCATTTGCTAAATCTCCTTCAATCTTTAAAGGATTGGGGGAATTAAAAGTCAAGGAAAGTAATAGATTAGAATTGATAAGATTAAATTTAAATAAATGTGGCATTAATTGTAAAATTATTGAAGATGATCTTTATATTGATCCTTCAAAAAAAACTAATCTTAAAGAAAATAATATAAAAACTGATTTTGATCATCGTATAGCTATGTCTTTTGCTGTAATGGGATCTAAAGAAGATTTTAATCTGAATATTGAAAATCCAGAATGTATTAAAACTAGTTTTCCAAGTTTTATTAATATTTTTAATGAAGCTGGAGGTAATTTATTTGAATAAGACAATTATATCAGTTGATGGACTATCTGGTTCAGGAAAAGAAAAAATTTCCAAATATATTGCAAAAAAATACAATTTTTTTCATTTAGATTCAGGTCTTCTTTATAGAAGAGTTTGTCTTTTAATTATTAGAAATAAGGTAAATATAAATAATAAAAAAGAAATTAATGATTTTTTGAAATCTTTAAAATCAATATCAATCAGAAATCATGCGAGTATCAGAACAGAAAAAATCAGTAAAAAATCTTCTCAAATAGCTAAAATTCTAATTGTTAGAAAATTTATAAATAAAGTTCAAAAAAAGACAGTAAAACAAATACTTTATAATAGAAAAGGTTGTGTGGTTGATGGAAGAGACATAGGCTCATTTGTTTTTAAAAATGCAAAAATAAAGCTTTATGTTGAAGTAAAGCCAGAAATTAGAGCAAAAAGACGACATAAACAGTTGATTGAAAGAGGTGAAAAGTCTATATACAGCCGAATTTTGAGGGATATTAATTTGAGAGATAAAACTGATAAAACTAGATCTGCATCACCCGTGGTAGTGCCAAAGAATGCTATTATTATAAATAATTCTCATTCCTTCAAACACACAATAACTCAAATTAATGATGCACTTAAATCTCTTTAATCTTTTATAAATATGGAAGAATCGCTAAATATTTCTAAAATTACAAATTCAGAATATGAAGATTTAATTTCTAAATCAATTGATTCAAAACAAAATAAAGAAAAAACAATAGTTGATGGAAAAGTAATTGCTATAGAAAACGAAACAGTAATAGTTGATGTAGGTTTAAAAAGTGAAGGGAGAATTCCAATTTCTGAATTTTCTAGACCTGGCCAAAATTCTGAAGTTCAAGTAGGTGACTCTTTAAAAGTATTTATTGATCGAGTTGATGGACCAAATGGAGAAACAAATTTATCAAGAGAGAAGGCTATCAAACAAGCATCTTGGAATACATTACAACAAAGTTTTGAAAATAATAAAGTAGTTACTGGCATACCTTTTAATAAAGTTAAGGGAGGAATGAGTGTGGATCTTGATGGAGTTGTAGCTTTTCTTCCAGGAAGCCAGATAGATAGTAGACTATTAATAAACGACTCAAAAGAACTTTTAAATAAGCCTATAGAATTAATGATATTAAAAATGGATAAATATAGGGGCAATATAGTTGTTTCAAGAAAAGTTATTTCAGATAATGAATTAAAAGAACAAAGAAAAAAAATACTTTCAAATATTAATGAGGGTTCTGTATTAGATGGAAAAATAAAAAATATTACAGACTATGGTGCATTCATTGATTTAGGAGGCATAGATGGTCTAGTGCACATAACTGATATATCTTGGAAAAAGGTTAATCATCCTTCTGATTTTTTAAAAATTGGAGAAGATATTAAAGTCAAAGTTTTAAAGTATGACGAAGAAATTACTAGGCTAAGTCTTGGAATAAAACAACTTTCAAACGATCCTTGGGAAGAAATAGATAATAATTTTAAAGTAAACACAGATTATGAAGTAAAAGTTTTTTCAATTAATGATCAAGGTGTGTCTATTTCAGTTAATGAAGAATTTGATGGTTTTATTCAAATTAATGAACTGAGTTGGTTAAAGAAGCCTCCACATGCTAATAAAATGGTTCAATTAAATGATAAATTATTAGTAAAGCTCATTGAAATAAATAAAGAAAAAAGAAAATTATTTTTTAGCTTAAAGCAACTTAAAACGAATCCTTGGGATAAAATTAGTGAAGAATTTAATATTGGAGACAAAATTGAAACAGAAATTGTTAATAAAGTTGATTTTGGAATATTTGTTAAAGTTTATGATGAAATAGATGGTATGATTCATGTATCTGATTTAAGTTGGAAAGAATCAGAATGTGTAAATTTATTACAAGAATTAAAAAAAGGAAATAAAATATCAGTAAAAATACTTGATATAGATGTAAAAAAAGAAAGAATCAGCCTTAGTGTTAAACATTTAGAAAAAGATCCAATTGAAGAATTTATTTCAAAAAATCCTGTGGGATCTACTGTTTCAGGAAAAATTAGATCAATTGATGAAAAAGGCTTAAATCTTGAACTATCTGATAATATTATTGGTTTTATTAAAAAAACTAATCTTGCTAAAGATAAACTTGAACAAAAAACCGAAAGATTTGCAGTTGATGAATCAATTGACTCGATGATAATTTCTCATGATCAAAAAGCAAGAAGAATAAACCTTTCAATAAAAGATTTAGAAATAGATGAGGAAAAGAAAGTTTTATCTAAATATGGCTCAAGTGACTCTGGAGCTTCTCTTGGAGATATTCTAGGAAGCGCACTAGGTAAAAAAGATAAAGAATAATGTTAAGATCTGAGCTTGTAACAAAAATACAGCAAAAATATCCTTCTTTGAGCAATAGTGATGTGGAAAAAATCATTGAACTTTTTTTTAAAAAAATTTTTAAAGGACTATATGAAAATAAAAAAATCGAAATAAGAGGCTTTGGAACATTTAGTAAGAAAATTAATAAAGAAAAGTATGTTAGAAACCCAAAAACTAATGAAAAAATTTTTAAAAAAGAAACTAATAAAATACATTTTAAGATAGGTAAGATTTTACATCAAAAAATCAATTTTGATAATATTGTAAATGAATGAGAATAAAATTATTGTTGCCCTAGATAGCGATGATATATTCAAAACTTTAGAATTAGTAGAAGAAATAAAAGAACATGCTTTTGCATTTAAAATTGGTTATGAATTTTTTTTAAACTTTGGTCATGAAGGTTACAAAAAAATACAGAAAAAAAACGTAAAAATATTTTTAGATTTAAAACTTCATGATATTCCAAATACAATAAACAATGCTATAAAAGCAATATCAATATTAGATCCATATTTTACAACTATTCATATTTCTGGTGGTGATGATATGCAGTTAATAACAAATCTTAATAAAAACAATGTAAAGGTTTTAGGTGTATCAGTTTTAACTAGCCTAGATAAAAAACAAACAAAAAAATATTATGATTCTGATAACATAGAAAAACTTGTTGAAAAATTTGTAAGATACTCAATAGAAAATAAATTAGATGGTGTAGTTTGCAGTCCTCATGAAATTAAAATAGCTAAAAGTTTAAAGGATTTGTCATCAAATAGTTTTAATATTGTTACACCTGGTATAAGAATAGATATGAGTGAAGATGATGATCAAAAAAGATATATGACCCCAGTAGAAGCAATTAAGTTAGGAGCGGATTATTTAGTTATAGGAAGGCCTATTACAAAAACAACTAATCCTCTAAAAAAAATAATTTCTATTAATTCAGCAATTGGAAAAATTTAAAATTAAGATTTGTGGGATAAGAAAAAAAACCACTATTGAATGTTGTTTGAAAAATAAAATTCAATACTTTGGATTAGTTTTTTATGAAAAAAGTCCAAGATACATTGACATTAATAAATCAATTGAGTTAATAAAATTTGCTAAAAATAAACCAATTACACCTGTTGGAGTTTTTTTTAACAAAGATATCAATAATATAATAAGAATAATAAAAAAAACTAAATTAGATCATATCCAATTGCATGGCAATGAAGATATAAATTATATTAATAATTTGAGAGATCAATTTAATTTAAAAATTATTAAATCAATTGGTATAAGAAAAAAACAAGATTTATATAAAGTTAGAAAATTTAAACAGATTGATTATTTTTTATTTGATTACAAGCCTAATGTGAATGAATTACCAGGAGGGAATGCCAAACAATTTAATTGGGATTTACTAAATAACATTAATATAGATAAACCATGGTTTATATCTGGAGGAATAAATATAAAAAATATCACGGAAATCCAAAAAAAATTATTTCCTTATGGTATTGATATTTCATCAGGTGTAGAAGACAAAATTGGAATTAAAAGTTCAAAAAAAATTACTGAATTAATTAATAAGTTTAATGTTAGATAAAAATTCTTACTCGCAATGGCCTGACGAAAAGGGGTATTTTGGAAAGTTTGGTGGACGCTACGTTGCAGAAACTTTAATGCCCTTAATAATTGAAGTCGAAAAAAAATATAATGAAATAAAAAAAGATAAAACTTTTATAAAAGAATTTGAATATTATCTAGAAAATTTTGTTGGAAGACCAAGTCCACTATTCTTTGCGGAAAGAATAACAAAAGATTTAAAAGGACCTAAGATTTATTTTAAAAGAGATGAACTAAATCATACTGGTGCTCATAAGATTAATAATTGTTTGGGCCAGATCTTATTAGCTAAAAGAATGGGGAAGAAAAGAATAATTGCTGAAACAGGTGCTGGGCAACATGGTGTTGCTACAGCAACTGTTTGTGCTCTTTTTAATTTGCCTTGTATTATTTACATGGGTGAAAAAGATATTGAAAGACAATCGCCAAATGTTTTTAGGATGAAACTCCTAGGCGCTGAAATTAAAAGCGTTTCTAGTGGTTCTAAATCACTAAAAGATGCTATGAATGAAGCTCTTAGGGATTGGGTAACAAATGTTAAAGATACTTTTTATATAATAGGCACGGTTGCGGGTCCTCACCCGTATCCATCTATGGTAAGAGATTTTCAATCAATAATAGGTAAAGAAGTAAAAAAACAGATCCTAAAATATGAAAAAAAATTACCTGATTTATTGTTGGCCTGTATTGGTGGTGGATCTAATGCGATAGGATTATTTCATGAATTTTTAGATGATAAAAAAGTAAAAATGATAGCGGTAGAGGCAGCTGGTCTTGGTTTAAATACTGATAAGCATGCTGCAAGTCTCTCAGGAGGCAAACCAGGTGTTTTGCATGGAAATAAAACTTATTTGTTACAATCTAAAAATGGTCAAATAAAAGAAGCACATTCAATTTCTGCTGGACTAGACTATCCTGGTATTGGACCTGAGCATTCTTTTCTTTTTGATGAAAAAAGAGTTGAATATATGTCTGCAACAGATGAAGAAGCAATTGAAGCATTTCAATATTGTTGCAAATTAGAAGGTATAATTCCAGCTTTGGAACCATCTCATGCCTTAGCAATTTTAAAAAAAATTGCCCCTAATATGAAACAAGATGAGATAGTTGTTATGAACTTGTGTGGTAGAGGCGATAAAGATATTTTTACAATAGCTGAAAATCTTAATATAGATATAAAATGAGCCACAGAATTAAAAAAGTTTTTGCATCTAATAAAAAGAAATTAATTACATTTGTTACAGGTGGTGATCCAGATATTGATTCATCTAATAAAATTCTTGAAACTATCGAAAAAAATGGTGCTGATATAATTGAAATAGGCATGCCTTTTTCTGATCCAATGGCAGATGGTCCAATAATTCAATTATCAAGCAAAAGAGCAATAAAAAAGGGAGTAACTCTAGATAATATTTTCTCAATATGTAAAAAACTTAGATCAAATAATGATGAGATTCCAATAATTTTAATGGGATATTATAATGTTATCTATAATTACGGAGTAAAAAATTTTGTTAACTCTTGTAAATCTAATGGTGTAGATGGATTAATTGTTGTTGATTTGCAACCAGAAGAAGATCCAGATTTATTAATAGAAATTCAATCTTCAAATATAAATTTAATTAGATTAATTACGCCTACTACGAATAATGATAGATTAAATAAAATTTTAGAAAATGCTTCGGGATTTTTATACTATGTCACGATTACAGGTATTACTGGTCAAAAAGAAGCAAATATACAAGAATTAGATAATTCAATTAAAAATATTAGGCGATTTACAGATCTTCCTATTGTTGCAGGTTTTGGTATAAAAAATAAGAAGCAGGTTTCTGAAGTATGTAGAATTTGTGATGGGGCTGTGGTTGGATCATCATTAGTAAAAATCATAGAAGATAATTTAGATAATTTTGATAAAATTTTATCTTTAGTTGCTAATTTTGTTAATGATTTAAAGAAAGGAACAAGTGTATGAATTGGTTAACAAATTTTGTAAAACCTAAATTAACTGCACTTGTTGGAAAAAGAAAAGTTCCTGAGAATTTATGGAAGAATTGTCCAAATTGTGGAAATATGATGCATCATAAAGATCTTTTTGATAATTTAGATGTATGTAATTCATGCAATTATCATTTTAGAATGAGTGCAGAAAGAAGAATTAAAATGCTTTTTGGTGATGATAATTTTAAAAAAATTGAATTAGAAAAAATACAAGATGATCCACTAAGTTTTACAGATACTAAAAAATATAAAGATAGATTAAGTGAATATAGAAAAAAAACAAAACAAGATGATGCTTTTATTTTAGGTAGCGCCAAAATTAATAATAAACGAATTATTGTAGGTTTAATGAATTTTGATTTTATGGGAGGTTCTATGGGTAGAGCTGTTGGGAGTGCAATAGTAAAAGGTGCGCAAGAAGCTGTTAAATTAAATTGCCCATATCTAATATTTACTTGCTCTGGAGGGGCCAGAATGCAAGAAGGTATTATAAGTTTAATGCAAATGCCGAGGACAGTTGCAGCAGTAGAAATGTTAAAAGAAAAACAAATTCCCTATATTGTCATTTTAACTGATCCAACAACAGGTGGAGTAACTGCGTCATTTGCAATGTTAGGTGATATTACAATTGCCGAAAAAGGTTCTACTATAGGTTTTGCTGGGAAAAGAGTAATCCAAGATACTATACGTGAAGAACTGCCAATTGATTTTCAGAAAGCAGAATATTTACAAAAACACGGAATGGTAGATATAGTTGTTAATAGGAAAGAATTAAAAAAAACTTTATCTGATATAATAGAACATTTTTAAAATAAATGTCTATAAAACTTGAGAGTTTATTAAAACGTATAGAAAAATTACATCCTAAATATATTGATCTTTCATTAAATAGAATAAATAATTTATTGGAAAAACTTGATAATCCTCACTTAAATTTACCACCTACAATTCATATTGCTGGCACTAATGGAAAAGGTTCAACATTAAGTTATATTTATAATATTTTAAAAAAAAATGGCTATATTTCACATTGCTATACATCGCCTCATTTAAAAGCTTTTGAAGAACGGTTTATTATTTCTAATAAACAAATAAATGAAAAAGAATTAATAGATACACTAAAATATGTACTTAGGATTAACAATAACAATAAAATTACATTTTTTGAACTAACTACTGCAGCAGCTTTTTTAATTTTTTCAAAAAAAAAATCAGATTTTTTAATACTTGAAACTGGCTTAGGTGGAAGGCTTGATGCAACAAATACAATACATGAGTCATTAATTGATATTTTCGTTCCTATAAGTTTAGATCATCAAGAATTTTTGGGTAATAATGTTTATAAAATTACTAAAGAAAAGTTAGGTATTATTAAACAAAAAAGCATAATAATTGTTGGGAAGCAAAAACCTAATGTAATGAGATTCATAGAAAACAAAATTAAAATATTAAATAATAAAAAAATTTTTTATGGTAAAAATTTTTATATAAGTGATAAAAAAAATAGTTATTTTTGTTTAAATTATAAAAATAAAAAAATAAATTTAAATAATCCTGGTTTACTTGGGAATCATCAAATTGAAAATGCGGCAACTGCTATAATTACAGTGATTGAACTTAATAATATGGGATATAAGATGAAGAAAGATTTAATTAATAAAGGATTAAGTCAAACATTTTGGCCTGGAAGATTAGAAAAAAGATATTTAAAAAATATACCAATCTACCTTGATGGAGCTCATAACAAGGCGGGAGCTGAACAAATAAATATATTTTTTAAAAATCAAAAATTAAATAGATGGTTAATACTTGGAATGTTAAACAACAAGGACTTAAGGAGTTATTTATTAAAAGTAAAAAAAACATTTTCTGGAATAATTGCAATAAAAATTCCAGGAGAAAAAAATAGTTTTTCGCCAGAAGATATAAATAAAATTTGTAGAAAAATTAATATAAAGTGCATTAATAAAAGAAATATAAAAGAGGCAAATATATATTTATTAAATAAAATTATTCCTGATGAAATTGTTGTTTCAGGATCATTATATTTAGTTGGTAAAGTAAGAGAATTATACTCCTAAATTACTTTCTATCCATTCATTAATTATTGACTTAGGAAGGCTGCCAACCTTTTGATCAATTAATCTTCCATCTTTAAATATCATAATGGTAGGAATGCCTCTTACACCATATTTTTGAGGAGTTTCAGGATTTTCATCGATATTTATTTTATATACTGAAAGAGTATCTTTTTTTTCTATTGATATTTCTTCAAGTATTGGGGCTATTTGTTTACACGGTCCACACCATTCAGCCCAGAAATCAACAATTACTGGCTTTGATGATTTTAAAACATCAGAATCAAAATTACTATCTGAAGTACTGAAAATATTCATATGGAAATATAGATAATGTTTATAAATTAAATTTCAAGTATTTGCTTTTATTGCAATATTTAACCCCTCTAGATCACCAACGTGGTAAAGGGTAGATTCCATAATATTTCCGTATAATGAATTAGTGTCAATTAAATTATCCCATATTAGATTAAAAGAAAATTTATTTGCTGTTATATCTTTTAATATTTTTAAAGATAAAACCTGCAAACCAGAATAATATAATATTTTATCGGTATTTTTCCATCTTTCAACTAATTGATTTTTTAAAATAAAATCTCCATTTTTATTTATTATGCCTTGAGCTTTATTTTTTTCTATGAGTAATAATCTACATTTTTCATTTTTATTGAAGTCAGAAATAATTTTCATAACATCATTTTTATTTTCGTTTGTCCAATAAATATCACTATTGGTAACTAAAATTTCTTCATCACTATTAAAAAAAGGCACAGCATTTTTTACTCCACCACCAGTGTCCAAAATTTCTTTTTCATATGAAATAAAAATATTTTTTTTGTCTTTATAAGTTTTTTTAATAAATGTCTGAATAAGCTCATGTTTAAAATGTGTATTTATTATTATTTTTTTACAACCTAAATTAAATAAAAAATCTATGTTGTTTTGTAATAAACATTTATTATTAATTTCTACTAGGGGTTTTGGTATCTTATTTGTAAGTGGTAAAAGTCTTGTACCGAAGCCTGCTGCCATTATCATTGCTGAAAAATTTCTCTTCATTCTTAATTATTTTTAATGATTTTAGAGTATAACACATTCATTTTATCATTATTAATTTTTTTCAATGAATGCAAAAGCCTCTTTTTGGTTGAGGGAATAAATTCTAAATAATAACTTTGATTAAACTTCTTAAACAACTTTATCCATGTTCCCATTAATCTAGTTTGTCTTGAGCAATTTAAAATATGATACTTTTCTTCAAATTCTCTAATCGAAGAATTTTGATTAGTATTGTTAAAATAAAATTTAATGAAATAATCATTATAACTATTATCAAATAAAATTCTTGGATTTTCTAATAAAGAAAATAAATCCCAACTACTATCTCCCCAAAAAGCATTTTGATAATCGATGATTCCACATTTAAGATGTTTTTTTTTGTGAGGAAGATAAAGTAAGTTTCCCAACTCATAATCTTTATGAACAAAATTTGTAAAATCAAAATTAATACTTTTATAAACTTTTTCCCAAATCAAATAAAAATCATCTTCTAGAGTTTTGTCTATTTTTTTATGAAAAAAATATGGATAATAAAACTCTATAAATTCAGAAATTTCTGTCTTAAATATATTGAAATTATATCTTAATAATTTGTGATTATTTTCAAATTCCAATTCATTTTTTAAAATCACAAGTGATTTTACAGCTTTGTTTAATAAATTTTTTAATTTATATTTAGATAAAATTTTATCAAATCTAAGCTTGCCAAAATCTTCCATGATCACAATATATTTTTTATCATTTGCTTCATATATTTTAGGTATAGAAATGTTTATAGATGATAAAAAAGAATATATTGATAAATATTTTTTATAATTTTCTTTTTCCTTTTTAGATTCCATGCATATAAATGAAGAGCCATCTTTTTCTAAACGAAAAAAAGTTCTATTAGATGCTTCGCTCTCAATTTTTTTGATACTAAAATCTCTATATTTAGAAGGAATATTTTCTCTAATATGATTAATATTTTTTTTGTTATGTATCATTTAAAACAATATCAATTTTTCTTTTATTAATACTCTCAATCTTAAAATTTATTTTATAATATTTTTTAATTGTAGAATTTTTAAAAATTATTTCAGGCCATTCAATTAAAGTTATATTATTTCTAACGTTTTCATAAATATCTAGCTCATGAATTTCATTGATATTTTTTATTCTATAAAGATCATAATGAAATATTTGAAAATCTTTTAATGGGTAATTAATCATTATATTAAAAGTAGGGCTTCTAATAATTTTAGCTTTATTAGATATTGAATGATTAATAAAAATTTCTTTAATAAAATATCTTGCAAAAGTTGTTTTGCCTGATCCTAATTCGCCACAAAGAAATATTACATCACCTAATGAAACTGATTTAGCTAACTTATTAGCTATTACTTCTAGATTTTTTAAATCTGCAATTTCTGAAATTTTATTAAACAAATTTCATAATTAATCTAGAATGCTTTTTTAAATTCCTCAATTAAATCAGTTTTTTCCCAAGTAAAATGACCTTCTTGAGTTGGCATTCTTCCAAAGTGTCCATAAGCAGAAGTCGGCACATAAATAGGATTGCTTAATTTTAAATGCTCTCTAATACCTCTTGGACTTAAATCAAATAATTCAGGAATAATTTTTTCAATTTTTTTCTCATCAACTTTATTAGTTCCATTTGTATTTATATAAATTGAAAGTGGTTTTGATACGCCTATTGCATAAGATAGCTGAATTATACACTCATCTGATAAACCAGCTGCAACTATATTTTTTGCTAAATATCTTGCTGCATAAGCTGCTGATCTATCAACTTTGCTAGGATCCTTTCCAGAAAATGCGCCACCACCATGAGGAGCTGCTCCCCCATATGTATCTACTATAATTTTTCTACCAGTAAGGCCTGAATCTCCATCTGGTCCACCAATTACAAAGTTTCCTGTTGGATTTACATAAAACTCTTCGTCATTAAGTTCTTGCATCAATTCAGAAGGGATGCAGTCATTAACAATTGGTTTGACTACTTCTTTTATTTGGGAAGGAGTTAAACCCTCTTTATGTTGAGTGGAAACAACTACAGATGTTACTTTTGTAGGTTTTCCATTTTGATATTGCATTGTGATTTGGCTTTTTGAGTCAGGCTCAAACTCTTTTCTACTACCATTTTTTCTTAACTCAGCCATTTTTAATAATATCTGATGAGAATAATGAATTGGTGCTGGCATCAAAGTGTCAGTATCATTACAAGCAAAACCAAACATAATTCCTTGATCTCCTGCGCCCTCATCTTTATTACTCCCTGAGTCAACTCCCATAGCTATATCAGAAGATTGTTCATGTAAGTGATAATCAATGTTACAATTTTTCCAATGAAATCCGTCTTGTTCATATCCAATATCTTTTATGCATTCTCTTACTTGTGAAATAATTTCTTCTTTATTAATTGAAGGGCCTCTAATTTCTCCAGCCAAAACAACTTTATTGGTCGTAGTAAGAGTTTCGCAAGCTACTCTTGATAAAGGGTCTTTTGATAAATAAGTATCAACAACCATATCAGAAATTCTATCACATACTTTATCAGGATGGCCCTCTGAAACAGATTCACTTGTAAACAAATAATCTCTTTTCATTATTTTCCTCCTACTTAATTATTAATAGCGATACGTATCATCCTTAAAAGGACCTTCTTTTTTAACGCCAATATATTCTGCTTGTTTATCTGTTAATTTTGTTAGCTTAGCTCCTACTTTTTTTAAATGTAGAGTAGCTACTTTTTCATCTAAATGTTTTGGTAAAACATAAACTTTATTTTCATAATTATTATAATTTTCCCAAAGTTCAATTTGTGCCATAACTTGATTTGTAAAGGATGCACTCATAACAAAACTTGGGTGACCAGTAGCATTTCCTAAATTTACTAATCGCCCTTGTGATAAAAGTAGTAATTTTTTTCCATCAGGAAATTCAATTTCATCTACCTGAGGCTTGATTTCTTCAGATTTATAATTTCTTAGTGCCTCTGTTTGTATTTCATTATCAAAATGACCGATATTACAAACTATTGCCCTATCATGCATTTTTCTCATATGCTCAAGTGTTATAACATCTGCATTACCAGTAGCAGTCACAAAAATATCGCCATAAGAACATGCATCATCCATCGTTACAACTTCATATCCTTCCATCGCAGCTTGCAATGCATTAATTGGATCAATTTCAGTAACACAAACTCTTGCACCTGCTCCTCTTAAACTTGCTGCCGAACCTTTACCTACATCTCCATAGCCTGCAACTACTGCAATTTTACCAGCCATCATAACATCAGTGCCTCTTCTAATTCCATCTACTAAGCTTTCTTTACATCCATATAAATTATCAAACTTTGATTTAGTTACTGAATCATTTACATTTATAGCTGGAACTTTTAATAGATTATTTTTTTCCATGTCTTTTAATCTATGAACACCTGTTGTTGTTTCTTCTGATAAGCCTTTTATATCTTTTAATAGATCTGGATATTTTTCATGTATAATTTTTGTAGCATCTCCACCATCATCTAAAATCATATTTGGCTTCCAACCATTTGGTCCTTCAAGAGTTTTTTCAATGCACCACCAAAACTCTTCTTCATTCATTCCCTTCCAAGCAAATACTGGTATACCTTTTGAAGCTATAGCTGCAGCGGCCTGATCTTGAGTAGAAAAAATATTACATGAGCTCCATCTCACTGATGCTCCCAAATCAATTAATGTTTCTATTAAAACTGCTGTTTGAATTGTCATATGCAAACAACCAACAATTTTAGCTCCTTTAAGGGGTTTATTATTTTTATACTCTTCTCTTAATGCCATTAAACCAGGCATTTCAGTTTCAGCTATTGCGATTTCTTTCAAACCCCATTCTGACAGTGAAATATCTTTTACCTTATAGTCCATTAAATTATAATTATTATTAAATTGATTTATTCTTTTAACGGTAAATTTATCTCAAAACAAGCACCAAGATACTGTTGAAATTTAATATCACTTAATTTTATTGACCCTGAGAAGCTTTCAATGATTTTTTTTGCTATAGACAAGCCAAGGCCTGAATGTTTGTCTTTCTTAATCTCTCTATCAGTGTAAAATCTCTCGAAAACCTTATTTTTTATGTTATCTGCAATACCTGGACCTTGGTCTACAAAGTAAATTGTAAGATTATCTTTATTAATTTTTTGTTTAATTAATATTTTTGAATTTTTTGGACATATAGAAAAACTATTCATAATTAAGTTAATAAATACTTGAGCTAGTTTTTGTTTATTAGCATAAATTTTAATATGTTTTTTTTCAACTTCTAGAATAATTCTAATGTTTTTTTCATTATCTTTATAGGATTCTAAGAGCTCCTCCAGAAAATTATTAATATCAAAATTTGTAAATAATTCATCTTCAATTTCTACTCCAGTAACAGCATATTTAGAAATGTCATCAATTAATATATTAATTCTCTCAATATCTTTTTGCATATTTTTTAATAATAAATTTTTTTTACTATGAGGAATTTTATCATCAACTAAAACTTCATTTGAATTTTTTAAACTTGCTAATGGATTTTTTAATTCATGAGAAACATCGGCTGCAAAACCTCTAATTTCATTAATCTGATTCTTTAAATCTTCTGACATACTCTTAATATCATCACTCAAAACTCCAATTTCATCTCTTCTGTTAGGATAATTTAATTTCATAGTATTTTTATTTGATTTATCTCTCTCGGATCTTAGAATTTTAGAAAGTGTATTAATTGGAGAAACTATACTTTGTGAAAAAAGGAATGAAAATAAAAACATAATAAAAATAATTATTATAAAAAGGTTATTTAGATTTAGTGAAATTAAACCATTCTCAAAGTTTTCATTATTTAATATACTTGAAATTATAACAACTCCATAAATATTATCATTTTTTACAATTGGGGAAGAACTTACAAGTATAGTGTTTTTGTTATCATCATTATATAAATAAGAATAATTAGAATTTTTTTTAATAGTTTCTTTTACTAAAAAAATATCTCTTTTATCTTTCTCAATACCTATTTTTGAAAGATATTTATTATTATAAAATCTTTGCAAATAATTAAAAAATTTAAAATAGTTATTTTTATATTGATTATATAAGTCATCTTTCTCTACTGAATCTTTAATATATGAATCTTCTTTTGAAATAAAAATATCTAAATTATATAAATTTTGTTTAACATCAATTTCAAGAACATCTTCAGAAATAAAAATATCATCAGTATCAGCAAATTTAATCCAAGAATCATCGTATATCTTAACGCTATAATCACTATATAAGTAATTTTCTAATAAATATTTTTGTGTAAAAGTAGGATCCAACTTTGGCTCTGAATATATTTTTTCAGCACAATCATCATTTATACTAGCTGAATTTAATTCACACTTTTCCAAATTAAATTGAGCAAGTTTTCTGACAGCATTATTACTTAAAAAATTTGTTATTTCATTAGATTGATTAGCAACTTTTTCAATTTGATTATTTAAATTATTGTTATTAGATAATAAAAAATAGTTAATTAATAACAAAAAAATGGAGCCAATAACTGCAGTAAATATATTTATAATTATTAACTGCGTTTTTAAAGAATAATTGGATAAAGTGATATTTTTTAAAAAATTACTCACGCCATGAATAGCCTGAGCCATAACGTGTTTTTATTTGATCAAAATTAGAGTCATATAATTTAAATTTTTTTCTCAACCTTTTAATATGACTATCAATAGTACGATCATCTACATATATCTTATCACCATACATAGAGTCCATTAATTGATTTCGATCTTTTATTACTCCTGGTTGTTTTGCAAGACATGTAATTAGATTAAATTCTGCTACAGTTAGATCAATAATCTTATTTTTCCAATAACAAAGCTGTTTTGAATTATCAAGTTCCAAGTCTTCTATTTTTGTAATTTGTCTATCATCCTGCTGTCTATTGTTTTTATCAAAACGATTAGAATGAATTCTCAATACAGTTCTAATTCTTTCATTTAATAGTTTTTGGGAAAAAGGTTTTTTTATATAATCAGCAGCGCCCATCTTTAAACCAATTATTTCATCTTGTTCTTGATTTTTTGAAGTTAGAAAAATAATAGGCATATTTCGTAATTCTATATTTTTACTATTTCTAACTTTTTCAAGTAATTCGTTACCGTTCATTCTAGGCATTTTAATATCAAAAAGGCCTAAATCATACTTTTTACTTTCTAAGCCTCTAATAGCTTCTTCACCATTATTATATGTATCAACTTCAAAACCTTCAGTCTCAAGAGCTAAAGAAACTGAAGTTAAGATATTGGGTTCATCATCTACAAGAGCTATATTAGTCATTTTTTAAATTATTTAGAATCATCGTATTTAAGTTTTATGGCAAATTTAAGTTTTTATTAAATATTTGAAAATTATTTTTTAAATATAAATAATAATTCACAGTTTCTACAAATACTATTTTCAGTAATATCAATTAGTTGACTAAAAAAATCAATAATTTTATAACAAAAAAATTGACTATATATTAAAATAATTTATGTTCATGTTTTGTTCTTATTGCGATATTAAGTAAATGTTGTATTGTCTGTGTATTGGCAGCACTACATTTTGTGTATATCTCCAATAATTTATAAATATAAAATGAGCGTTTGATTAAAGAAAATGACACAAAAATCTTCTCCCATTAAAGAAAATATTAAAAATATAAATATTCTCAGTTTGAGTGTTGTTAGAAGAGATGGTCTTATAACGCCTTTTAAATCAGATAAAATATTTAATGCTATTAAAAAAGCATTTCTTGCTCAAACCAAAATTCGAAATAACAAAATCAAAGATAAAGAGCAAAAAGAAAACATTCATAAAACTGTAGAA
>CETI01020073.1_pt1 | contig 19577 bp, 42 predicted proteins | sample 361441 | NCBI WGS metagenome assembly CETI01 (sample SAMEA2622478, study PRJEB7988) | marine metagenome | biome: marine biome (ENVO:00000447); feature: deep chlorophyll maximum layer (ENVO:xxxxxxxx); material: "saline water (ENVO:00002010), including plankton (ENVO:xxxxxxxx)" | depth 90 m | reverse complement strand
TCATCATTTTTAGAAAAGTCAAGTACTTTCTCAACTTTTTTTGGTTTTTTCTCACCAAACATTTCCCACCATTTTTTTCCTGTGGTAATGTTGGTATTGGAACTTGTCCCAGATCTTACAGGGCTCTCTTCTTCTTTAAGTATGAGTGCTTGGTTAAACGCTATAACTAACATAACAGCTAATGGATCAAACACAAAGATAAGGACCAACATAAAGAAACTAACAACAGTATCTACATCTGATTTGAATACTTTAGCAAGATAGATAGCAGGACCCACATCAACACCAGTATCAATCAATTGTAATTCTAAATCTGATATTTGACTTTTTAAATCTAATACCTCACCATTGACCTTTTGTATTCTTGGATTATAATCTTCTCTTAACTTCCGTTTTGCTGTCCTATAATTCTCAGGTAATTCTTTTAACTGAAATTCTAAATCTTCTTTTAGGAATTTTTTATCCTCAGCTAGATTATCTAATCTTTCCTCTAAGGCTAATAATTTGGTAGATTGTTTCTCAAACCCTACGGTAGCTCCTTGATAGGCGTTAGATAAGTATCCATAAATACCAGCACTTGTTATTAGTATTAATACAAGTGTGGCTATAGTTAAATAAACTTTTTGTAAAAAACTTACTTTGTCCCAATATCTGTATAGAAATGCGGCAGTTACTAATTTACCAAACTCTAATGAACCAGCCATAATCACAACAGATAATGCAGCACCACTAAATAGTTTTGATAAACCGAATACCGAAAAGAACCCAGCACTACCTGCAATGAGGAATGCTGCTATACCTAAGAACCAATGAAAATTCTTAGAGCGTTCCATATTTTTCTCCTAGTTAATCTTCTTCCAATTCTACCAAATTAGATATATTGTCTAATCTATTTTTTATTTTCATAATAATTGCTAACCACACAGTGAACTTTGGATTAGTATCCTCAGGAATCATTTGGTGTAATCTATTCAATTCTTCATAAGTATCTGACAATTGATCTAATACTTGATTTTTTCTATTCATAATAGTACCTTTATTGTTAATAATAAATAGTCTATTTTACATTTAGTTGTTGCAAAACATACTTTTTAAATTCATTCTTATCATTACCTCTTAAATGAGAATAAGTCCATGCCCAAGTAAGTTTCATATTTTCAATAGCACCTACTATTGATTTATTTTGTTTGGCCATTTCCAACATCATAAATTCTGATGACTCTATTGGTATATCATATTCATCAGCCATTTCTAATATAGTACCAAAATCTTTATTCTTGTTTGCTTTATTTAATTTTTTAAATACATCTTCATCACCATCTTTTTTATCGGGATGGGTTTTAGCAGCAACTTTGCGATAAACATCTTTGATAGTATCCTCACTAACATCAGTATCTAATTTATCGTATTTTACTTGTTCACTATCAGATGGTGCTGTTATTTGACTATCTCCATCATTCATATATTTAGAAAAATCCTCATTAAATTTATCCAAACATACTTGATAAATCAGTTTAGTTTCTTCTAATTCAGTTTGTAGGTAGCGTAACTTTTGTCTTACTTTTTTGTAACGAATTTTTTGTAATGTATCATCCATATAAATAAGTATCTATAATTCATCAAATTCAGCATCTTTTATTTCATATGTTACATAGTACAAATTATTATTCTTTAGAACGGTATCAGCGAGAGCCCACATTGATTTAAGCTTATCGGGAGAATAACCAGAGTCCACCGACACCGTTCCAAGAACATAGTATAACCTATTGTTCGCAGATATAAGTTTATTACTTAATCTTGACAATGTTTTTCTTAGGGAGTGTCGGTTCTATCTTTGGAATCTCAATAGATAGAATACCATCCTTAAAGTTGGCAGAGATATTATCCCCATCTAACATTTCACCTAAAGTGAATTGTCTCTTAAAGGAAGAGTGTTTGAGTTCACGACGCAATACCTTAGCCTCGCCCTCATCAAATCCATGTGATTTTTCACCAGATACAGTTAATACACCATCCTCAACTTCTACATTTAAGTCCTTCTTATCCAAACCAGGTATCTCAGCAATCACACCAATCTTAGTATCGTATTCATATACATTTACTTTTGGGTATGCTGTTCCTTGAAATGGATTGACTCCAACTTGTTGATTGATTTCAGGAAATTGTTTTCCTACAATATCATCAAACATTCTATCAAATGGTGTTAAAAAAGAATCCCTATCCAGTACGGCTGGAACAGGGAATTTGCGAAAAGTAACTTTAGTCATTATAGTCTCCTATTGTGTTACGGTTAGTCAACATGAATATCAACTTCTACTGAACCTTGATATTCGGTTATTAAACATCAACCTCATTTGAGCCTTGATGTATATATAAATATAAACCTATTTAATAAAAATAGCATTTATTTTAATCTTTTTTCTTCTTCCTTTTTAAAGTTAAATCTACATATTTTTGTTTAGAATCACTTACATGATTTGGTGTACCATATTTAATCATACCTTCATATTCCATAGTACCTAATCTGCGTAATACTTCACCAAGTAAATCCTTAACCTCTTTTAGTTCCTTCTTTAAAGAATAGTAATCTCTATCCCTATAATCACTCATCACCTTCTTCTGGTTCCCAGTGGATATGTATTTTACCCAACAAGGTTTCTAAAGGTTGAATACCTATCATAGATTCTACTACCTGACCATCAACTTCAATTTTGATTTGTGGTACTGATTGTATTCTATGTGATTCTGCAAGAACAGGATCTTGGTCTACATCATGAAAAGATATAGGATATCCAGCCTTTTCTAATTTCTTCAATACTGGTTTAAATTGTTTACAAGGACCACACCATGTAGCCCCAAAATATCTAATTATTACATCATCCATTTTTAACCTCTTTTAATAAGTTCTTGGGTATATTCCATATTCTACCCATATTATCTTTTACTCTAAGATTATCATCAGTTGTTTTAGCATCCCATACTTTAACTATTTCATTTTCATATAAGACACCATCAGTAGTTGGATAATCTTTTAAAACTTTATATTTCATCTTCAGGTACTACCCTAATTGAAAGTACTTCATCATCTTCAGGCCTTTCATTTTCTAAATCCCAATCTAAATCCCAAACCCAATCAGGCCATTCATCTTCATTATCATAGACCTCTTGAAATTCTTTAGCTTGTTCTTCTGTAACTTCTACTCTACGCCATACCGAAGTTACCTGTTCTTCATGTTGTTCCAATATAGGCATTACTCACTCCATTCCATATACTGGTAACTTTGTGTTGTTGTTTCAGTAGCATAATCTACTATGATTTCATATATCAAGGTAGTATCCTCGCAATCCTTACTGCCAACCAATCCAGTATCTCAACTGAATGTACACAATAAAGACATAAAAACACTTCCCAATTTCTTGATATAAATTCTGTTAAAAATTCCATAACTATTTACTCCTTTGTAATGAATCTAACTTCCATTTGAATCTTAACTCTTCAAGTTCTTGATCTCTTCTTAATGTAGCTATCTCCATTTCAATTAATTTAATTTTTTGTTCCTCTGCCATCTGAGCCTCTAAGGCGGTAACTCTCTGTTCCATCTTATACCAACCACCACCGAATCCGCCAATGGCGGTAAAAATACTTATAACAAACTTTACTAAATTACCACTTTGTAATTTCTTTACTTGTTTGTTACCTGCCCATTCTAATATATCTTGTTCCCAATCGCGACTCACTCATTTTCCAATAACGACTTGAATACCAAGTTAGACATCTGTCCTGAAGGAACATATTCAAATCCCTCAAAGACATAACTTCTACCTTTAACTTTACTATAAGCCTGTGATACTTTATTTGGTGCAAACTTACCCAACTTCATGATACTTCCTCCTGATTTACTAATCAGTTCTACTTTATCATCCGTATCTGGACCTTGAAACACTATTGCATCTTGGTCAAATTTCTTACCAAGTTTAACCGCATCTTTAAACTTAATGTTAGGTATAAATAAACTTAACTCGATGACTGGCTTAATCTTATCAGCAGGACAATCTTTATACTCAATGTTTGGATCCTCACATTCATTCCAATACCCCTTCTGTTTGAAAAAGCCAAGCCCGAGTGAACGAACACTAGACTCTAATTGTTTATTCCTAGATAGGTTTTCTTTGTTACTATAACCACCCCTAAAGGCTGTTATAATAGCAAAACTTTCACTACCTTGTTTAGTCATGTGTTGATAAACTCTACCCAAAGAGGCTTCACTTATCTCATTCTTATCACCATCTTTGATGGCCTTAACAATATTTTCTAATGTATAGTTCATTTATTTACCTGTTAAACATTTTAAAAATCGTTTTACAACTCTTTTTATTATGTATGTTTTTCCTTGATTTCTTGACATCATTAGAAGAGCTTGACTTCTTACAACTGACTCTTCTAATTCACTCATTTACTTACTTCCAAAGACCTTTGAGAAAAAACCTTTCTTAGATTTCTTCCCTTTTTTACCACCGATCTTCTTACCTTTCTTTTTCTTCTTCTTGACCTCTTCCATTCCTGCCATGTTCATATCTGAAGCATTAGCTGTAGGAACAGTACCAAAAAAGATAAATAAAGAAAGTATTCCTGTTAGTATACTTTTCATAGTTAACTCCTGTTTACGCGTTTTCTTCGGCTGACTTGTCAACCAAATCTTCTTTCTTTGCTGCCTTCTCTGTTTCAATCTCAGCAACAAAAGCTTTCTTCTTTCCACCATCGTATTCATAAGCATGGCCTTCATTAATTAATATGTCATTAATACTAACTAATCCATCTGCCGACCTATCAACATTTTCAGCAATCTCATGTCCAACTGCCTCTGGTGAAACAAATATCTCACCCAAGACTCTACCGAACTTACCTGTACCATAAGATACTATTTTGAATACTCCTGCTTCAAGTAATTCTTTATTACGGGCTTTAGCTAAAAGACCTTTTGCCTTCTCATCTAAATCTCTTGTTCTACTTTCCCAAGTATCAATACCCATATATCTAATTCTCTTTTTAATTTTTAAATCAAAACCTAAATCAATATAACAATCAATTGTATCTCCATCTAAAACTTTAACTAATGTACCGTTATATTCAAACGATGCTGGTTTTTTAGCCATTATTATTCTCCGTTAAACGGAGATTTTAGACTCCGTTAAATTTTTCCAATTGCAATCTGGTTAGAAATACTCCTGACCAAATTAAACCCTCTACGATATACACCCAAATCAAAAGAATTTATTATAGTACCCATCTCTGATATTGTAAGTTTACTTGTATAAAAACTGTTGTTGTATTCATAGGTAGTACTTTGTTTGGAAAACATTGTTCTAATTAAAGACAATACCTCTTTAAAATTTACGAAACCCTGATAACCACCAGAAATAGAATTTGTACTATCTGCGATTAAAAGGTATTTTTCGTAATCTGACATTGCACTTACTTTCATATATAAATAGTCCTTTGCTCCATCTTTCTGTTAATTAATTGGCGGAGGGTAAAGAAAGGAGGAAAAAACCCCCCGCCATAAGCCGACTACTTAATTAGCCGACTCATTGATTTCTTGTTCATTGAAAAGATTCTCATCAGTTCCATCAGAAATGTACTTCTGTATTAATTGTTTTACAAAAGTTCTTTCTGAATCAATTCCACCATCATCTGCAAATTGTGGATAGATAGTAACCTCAGCAGCCTCATCTAATCCAAATCCATCATACAATAGACCAGCCAACTCAACCGCAGTTCTTGTAGAAACTCCAGTAGATAATTTACCATTATCTGATTTGGCTTCCATACGAGTAGTATGAGTAATCTCGGAAACATTTTCCAATAGAGTTGAATCAACATGAGGAAACATATATTGTAACAGACCAGACTCTTCTGAATCAGTTAGAACATCCATCTCAACAATGATGAATCTATCCATCAAAGCCTTATCCATAACTCTGGTAGAAGTATACTCATTACCAATGTTAGCGGTTGCTACAAAGGTAACTCCCTCTGCCACATTGATAGTTTCTTGACCATTAGCCTCATCTAATCTAAGGTATCTTTGGCCTTGGTCTAAAACTGTCATTAAAATATTCCAAGCATCTGGATGAGCCCTTGACAATTCATCAAGAAGAATCACAGCATTTGGTGTTTGGATAGCCTTCACAAAAAGAGACTCTGAAAAGTAAGTACCTTTCTTCTTATCAAAATGTACATTACCAATTAGAGTAGCCCTTGGATCTTGTGTGGCTCCTAAATTAAAATAAAAATCAGGTCGGTCAAGTGAATTAACCAATGACTTAGCAGCCATTGTTTTACCACAACCAGCTGGTCCTGTCATTAAAATATTCTTACCTCTAACGGCAGACCTTACAAGATATTTCCACTTTAATTCTTTCATAACCAAACCTTTAGGTTTAAGATTATATGAAGAGTGAATGAAGTTTAGAACCTCAGCATGGTCGGTAGGAACTTCAACTTGTGATAAGTCAATAGTTGGAGTTGAGATAGACTCAAACTCACTCATTGGAACAGCCCACCAATAATTCTTACCAGACTTATTGACTCTTTGTTCTAATGCATTTCCATTAGCAAATGCTCTCTTACGAGCACCTGTTGTGATTTGACCAGTATATTTAACACCATCTTTATCAACGGCATTAAACCTATTTCCTGATTTTACTACTTTTACGATTGTTTTACTCATAGTGATATTCTCCTTATCTTTTGAGTTGTTAATTTTAGTGTCATAATTCATACCTTAATATACAAAGAATTTTCGCCAAAGTCAAGTATTATTTTGATCTTTTTTGATCTTTTTGAAATTTAAATTCCATATCATATTCTTCAATACCATTATCAATACATCTAATAATCCGTTTTAAAAAACCATCTATTATAAAGTTTTCAGAAGTAAGATTTTTCAATAACATATAAACCTTATCATCAATATTTAATTTAAGTGTTTTCATTTTTTTGGTTTTCCATATCTTAAAAATTTAATTATTTTCTTTACAATTAATTTATGTTCGCCTTCAACAGGAGGATTATTTCTACAATTTTCCACATGCTCTTCAACCATCAATTCTATTTCTTCTCGCATTTCTCTTGAATATAAACTAATCATTATAAACTCTTCTTATGTCTATTTACCCAATAAAAATATCCATCACCTTTTGGATCATAATGGGCTTTAATTACTTCACTCTGCCTGTGTATAGTACACCATTTAGTTCCTTTTCTTTGGTGTGGTATATCTACCTTAGTTCTGTAAGTATGTTCCTTACCTAAGGCATCTATAATTCTATATCCCCAAACTTTAAAAATATATTCCTCTGGAATATCTTCATGGAATTTATCATCAAGATAATATATAGTAGTACTATGTTCAAATGCACCACTTGGGGAAGTGGTGCATCCTTTAGTCAAAATTGATATAAGTAATGTAATTACTGCAATCAATATATGGTATCTTGAAATAGATTTCATTTACTTCTCCAAGAATTTTTTGTTCATAGTTTTTGAAATCTCTACTACATTAGTAACATTAATTTGTTCAGCATCTTTACCATACATACTTTTAAAATCACCAATGTTATCACCGTAACCTCTATCTTCAACAAAGTAACTTAGAACCTTAATACCCATTTCACGAATTTTCTTAACCATTTTATTAGTGTGGGCAACTGCGGTATCACCAGTATAGTACATATCACTATTACTAAACATTGGCATTCCATCTGAAAAGTTTAGGAAGTAAGAATCTCTATCAGTAGTTGATGGAACAAAGTTATCCAAGATAGCCTCAAAACATAAACCCTCTGGTGTAGTTCCACCTGGGTGTAGATGAGGGAAATCTCTTTTTACTTTAGAGAAATTATCAACTCTTGAATCATAAGCAATCATTACTAATGGTCTACATTCACTTCTTCTTCTACTATATCTTTCGCCATCATCTGTTGAACGGAAAGAAACAATCACATCAACATTTTGAATCATTGAACAAGCCTTAGTGATAGCCACAACTGATGTCATTGTATTATCCCATTTTGTACCATTCATTGAACCACTAGCATCAACTGAAATATGAAGTATAGCATCTGAATAAGATTCTGTAAAGGTAGTTTGGAAAACTCTTGAGTTACCAAAACCTAACTCAGCAACTAATCTCTTATCAATTCTACCACTATCTAATCTTGACCATTTAGTATCTCTTGACTCACCTCTAACTTGTAATTTCTTACCAAGTTTAGTTCCAAGTCTAATACCTTCTGTTAGCCAATCTGTTCTATGAGTATAACTATAATCTTGGTATCTTTCAATTAAGTTAGATGATGATAATACAGATTGAAACATATTATCTTCAATCATTGACCTGGTAAGTTTCTTTACAAAGATAACTTTAGTACCATTACCACCTTTACTATAATAATTCTTTGGAATATCTTTACCAGCATCTTCCATAGTAACACCAGCATCTTCCATAGTCTTAACCATCTTAGAATCTTTCTTAGAAAGTTTACCAGTTTTTTGTGGATTACCATTGATGAAATCTTTCTGTTTTTCAAAAGCCTTTTCCATCATTTTCTTTTGTCTTTCAGTAAGTTCAACTTTTTGACTATTTGTATCATCACCAGAACCACCTTGAACTTGTCCATTTTCTAACATATCTTTTAACTTCTCATCAGAAATAGTAGTAGTACCTTCTTCATCTTGACCATCATTAGATTCTTGAGATTCTTCTCCACCATTATCCATTTGAGGTTGTGGTGATTCAAGATTCTTATAAATAATATCCATAACATCAAGTGCAATTGAAAGAGATTCATCAGTAGAATTGATAGTCTTAACATTAGCTAATCCAGTAAAGATAAGATTGTAAATATCTTTAAGTTGAGGTACAGCAGTAAAATCAACATTCTTATTAGTAATGTTTAACAATCTAAACATATAAGAATCAATATCTCTATCAGTATATTCATCAGTTTGTAAAGCCTTATCAATATGTTTGGAATGAAAATACTTATCATACATTGTATGATAATAACCTTTATAACCAGGTGAAGATTTGAAAACATAATAATCAATTCTTCTATCCTCAACATAGTTTAGTACATTTTTAACATCAGCAAAAACTTGATTTCTATTACGGCCTTTTCTTTCACCTAAACGGTAAAGTTCTTCAGGTATAGTATTTTCTAAATTTTTAAGTAAATTAAAATTTGAGAGTTTAATATGTGAACCCTCATGAAGAGCCAGACCAACAGTTGAGTCAAAATTCTTCTCATTAATTTTAGAACCAATAACAACTGACTTACCATCAGTATAAGAATCACCAGCCTGTTGAAAGGTTACAGGAATGTCACTTCGGTTAGTAACAATATTTACAAAGTTAGAAATAGCCCTACGGTATTGAGCCAGTTGGATATGGTCTACTTGTCTCTTTTTAGGTTTATCATCTTCACCTAAGAGATCAGTTCTCCGAGTATCCCAATCATTATCAGCCCAAAAAGAACTGAACATATTATTTGTTGAATTCATAATTTTTTCCTTTTTTAACATACCTTAATATACAAAGAATATTCGCCAAAGTCAAGCCTTATTTTGCAATTTAATAAAATATTTTCTTTCCTTACTTGTCATCATCCTCAAACCAACTAACTCATTTACTAATTGTGATTTGACTATTAATGAAATTTTATCTTTACTATATAAGTTCTGTAATAAGTCTAATGCTGCCTGATAACCATACTTATCATATTCTGTATATGCCTGTCTAAAGGCATCTTTCTTTGGTATGTAATTTACCTTAACAACTTTTACTACACGCTTTTTCTTAGGTTTAGGATTATATTTATTGTGCCAATATTGTTCTAACCACCTATCCCAACTTTGGTCAGCATAAATACCCTTGGCCGTTCTACCACCACCAGTGGATCTTCTATCCATCCGTTGTAGGTCTTTCTTAGTTCCTGATTTAATGGGTTGAATATACCCACCTGTTTTATGAGGATACACGGTGTGTGCTGAATACTTTTCTGTTTCAGAACAATCAACACAATCGGTATAGCCGAGATGAAATCGGTGGTCATCTATCTCAACCTCACATTTTTTACACTTATTCATATTTCCTAAATAGTTTATTTACTTCTATCATGTGTTTCTTCTTGATAAAATTTGGTTTATGAAATTCAAACAACTCTTTTAGTTTAATAAACCTTTCATGATCATCCGCCCACTCTCTCATCTCAATTCTATGTACAGGTAAATGTTTATTCTTCTTTAACCAATTGTCCATACGCATTCTCAATACCATAAACTTTTGTTTAGGTGTATTGTCTATTTCTACAATAACTTTACCAACATGATATTTTTTCTTTGATTTCATACCGATCAATATACAAATAAATATGTATACTAGTCAAGTCTTTTTTGCTATATATACATAGTTATTATTACAGGGGCTTAGTTTCATTACAAGCCCTTTTTTTATTAACTAACAGGAGACCATAATGAAGGAAGTAATAACAATGATAAAAGGCTATGTAGATGATTTAGCTCATTTACTAATGTCGTTTCTAGCCATAGGTGCAATCGGAGAAGTATTATTCGGTAGTGGCATGTTTGGCGTCAATGTTATTGGAAATCTAACATCAATCATCAGTCAATTCGGCCAATCCGGATTTGCTGGATTAGTCGCTTTATTGGTGTTGGTGGGATTATTCCGTAAATAAGGATAACCTAATAGTTGTATATGGTGGGGCGGATTAATTTCCGCCTCACTAAACATTCTTTATTTTGATTTTAAGTTGATTAATAAAACCATCTATCTTATCAGTATTGGCGCCACTATCACGGCGTATCATCTCATCTCTTTTGTTTATCAATTTACCTAATGCCTTTTGCATATCCAATATAGATAAACCTTTCATACTTCTTCTATAATATAACAATGCCAATGCCTCATCTTCTGCTTCTGCTCCTCTAACACCAGCAACTGCAGTTATATATTCTGTTTCATAAGATACACTTTCCGCTATATCTTCTATCTCATTCCAAACAGTATTTTCCCACATAGCATCTAAATCCAAATCTTCAAGTGGTTCAGCTAACTCTTTTTCTTTAGCTAATCTTTCTTCTTCTTGTTGTTTCTTTCTTCTTTCTGCAAACTCTATATCATAATATATAGTTGAGATAGAATCACATTCACTTAACCATTTACCATAATTTTTCCAATTAGGCCTACCATTAGAATTTCTATATTCTGTATCATCACAATCTTGTCCCATAAAAGAACCTCTTTTTGTTTCTGATGTTTGAGTAATATCTGCCTGACTATAACTTACTTGGGTGTTCAGCAAGAAAAAAAGTATTGGGATTATATTGGTAATACCAGATTTCATTATTCATTCTCCTATGATATAAATTAGTTCCATCAAATTGCCACTCATTATCTTCATCAGGTATTCCTAAATCATAAGTGACTATTATATTTCTTGTTCTACCTAAAACAGATAATGGATGTCCAGGCCAACTTTGTTCACCTGTCAATTCATATTGTTTCTTTGCATAAACCTCTAATTCTTCCCATAATGTATATGTGAATTTCTTTTCATGTTTTAATTCTTCTAACTCAATTCTTTTCTCAAATCTTGGAATTGCTATTGCACTCATTATACCAATTAAAAGAATCACAGTTAATATTTCTATCATTGTGAAACCCTTACTACTCATTAAATCTCTCCAACTACTTTTTCATTATATGAAGGACTATCAGGATCTGTATCTTGTATTACAATACGATTAGTTATGTGTCCATTCAATGTATCACTTTCCCAATAATAAGTATAAGGTTTTTGATTTGTATTATAAGGTAAATCTCCACTAAACAACATATCTGGTGTTCTACCATCCTCTAATGTAGTTTGTCTGTATGTATTATCCATCAAACTATCCTGTGGTAATTGTGGAAAATGTGGATTACCACTCATGTGATTATCATAGTAGTATTGCATAAATGATTGTTTTATAATTACCATATTTGATACATTTACTGATGATTGAGTTTGATTCACCGTGCTAAAAAAAGTGGGGATAACCGAACCAACGAGTATCCCCACTAAAGCAATAGTTACTACTAACTCTATCAGAGTAAATCCGCTAGAGTTTTTCATTAGTGTAGCCCCTATAGACTAGCTCTTGTACCAAGAGTACCAACAGCAGCATTATCTCCTGTTTGTGTTCCCTTGTCATAAGCCCAACCTACACGAGAATTGTCTCCACGCTGATGAGTGATTTTATTGGAAGTGGCATTGTATGTCCACTCACCATCTGTATCCGCATCATCTGCATCATTGGCATCATATCCTACTGGTTTAGTATCTAAAGCATCCCAGGGATTTGTTGGCCAACTTCTACGACCATTGTCCATAAGTTGTTCTGTAGCGTATGTTTCTAAACCAGCCTTGATTGCACTAATGACCGCATCTTCAGCTGCCGATTCTGCTTTCTCAACAGATGTCATATATCTTGGAATAGCAACGGCTGCTAAAATACCTAAAATGATTGTAACCATAATAAGTTCAATTAATGTAAATCCTTTACTGTTTTTAAACATGATTATCTCCTACGGTTGTAACTTCTTATTGAAGTTCGCTGGGTTTTCTAAGTCAGCAACATACAAGATTGGTGCATAAGAAGATGAACCACTTCCACCACCAGCAATTACTGCATAGATGTAATGACCATCCTGAAATGGTGTCTTGATTGGATTGTTACCAAATTGGTCTAAGAATTCTTCAGCACCAACAGTAGGATCAAATGAACCATCTTTGTTATCATCTTCTGAAACATCAATGTTATGACCACTTGGAGCTTGAGCACCTGCAGTTGTTGTACCAAATACAGAAACCCAGTTTCCACCTTCATCGTCATCATAAGAAGTGAAACTAGCTAGACCAGTTACTATGAGAGTATCATTGGCATAACCACCAACAGCCTCATCATACTTTACCTGACCTGGAAATCTTCCACGACCTTCTTCTGTTACTTTAGCGTTATAAAAATTGTTAGCTGATTTAACAATCTTGTCAATGTCAGCCATTGTCTTTTTCTCTTTAGCACCCTCTCCAACACCAGAGAATTTTGGTGCAGCAGTTGTAGCAAGTGTTGCCATCATTGCAGTTGTTACAGCAAATTCAGCAAGTGAATTACCACGAGTACTCTTTAGTTTTCTAATTAAGTTTATGAACATTTCAGTTCTCCTTGTATTATGATTATAATCTAGTACCACCGTGGTACATCTTATACTATATATGTTACAATAACTGTACCAAACCCGCCATTTTTGGCAAAATAAATAAAAATAATTTTAAGTCTTTATATATGTGAAGTTGTGGTGGCACAAAAAAACCCCATTAAAAAATGAGGTTTTTTGTTTTCTTAGAAGTTTTTTAAAAGTGTATCATATTGATAACAAAAGTGTAACATGAATGTTCATTTTGTTACACATTTTAGTTACGAATTACAGGAGTATTGACATCTTCAATTTGATAGGTTAATATATATTTGGTATCATCTCCATCATCCCACTTTTCATAATTGATAGGAATATTACCCTTTTCTGTAAATGCTTTATTTAAGTATTCTACTTGTAATTCTGTATGACATATAAATTGCGTAGTCATATCATTAGCAACAGATACTTCTATTGGTCTTTGATTCTTAGGTAATATCTTTGTGGGAGAGGATTTGGGATTTGAATTCTTGAATACCATCCGCAAGATTATTTTCCCAATCTTCATGAGCTTGTTCATCAGCACCATCCGTTATATATTTAAATGAAATGAAAGGTATATCATAATGATAACAAACCTTTGCTAAAGCATAGGCCTCCATATCTACAACCTCTCCATAATATTGTGATTTATCTTCTACAAAACAATCACCAGTTCCACAAGTAGCATTCCTACCTATTGGATTAAAATCTGATTTACTCTCCAACATCAACGGTGGTGTTTTCTCAAATGGAGTTTCACCTCTCATGAATCCAAGACCTGTAACATCCATATCTCTTTGTATGAACTTGGTACAATCTACTAATTGTTTTTTCTTAATCTTTCTTGAACCAGCAGTACCATAATTAATTACCAATGTCTTTCTAGCATCATGATTAATACTACCTTCTGTACTTAATCTTTTTGTCAATGCGTATGTAGCATTTACCTTACCAACACCAGTATACAATATATCATGAGGACCCCAATCCTCTAATTGACCTTGTGTTTCTATTTCCAATGCACAAACTATTAAAATATTTTTCCTCATAACTGTATTACCCTTGATATGTTTAGGTATGTATGGACACATCAAACAACCATGACCACAACAATAACCTCTGTCTACTAAAAATTGTCTTGACAACATTACTCATATTCTACTACACTTTCTACCCTAAGATCTCTAATACCTACACCAGCAATCTTTGGAACAAACTTTAAGTCAACTAAAACTAAATGGTCTATTACATCATACCCAGCTTGATAGGCTAACTTATTGGTAGCCAACATAGTACCACCAGTAGCCAACACATCATCAACTATAATTGCTGTTACGGGATTATGAGTATCATAATCAATATGTTGCATTTCTAATGTGGCTGTACCATATTCCAATGTGTAAGTTTCTTTACAACTAGCATTAGGTAACTTACCCTCTTTCCTAGCACACACCACACCACCACCAAAGTATGTGGCTAATGCAGCGGCAAATAGAAATCCTCTTGAATCAATACCTATCCAATAATCAGGACACCTTGTACTAGCATCAACACATCTACCCATATCTACAATAGCAGAACGGAATGTTTGTTCATCTGCAAGTAGTGGTGATATATCCTTAAACCCTACTCCTGGTTTAGGGAAGTCTGGTACATCTGTAATGTACTCTTTATAACCATCGCCAAAATCTTCTGACATTTATTTATCTCCTTCAGGATCTACATCCTTCATTTTCATTATCTTTAACTTGGTTTCTTCAAGCCATAATATCCACTCATCTATCAAACCAATAATCTTGTTCTTATCAACATCGTAATGTTCATTATCAAGAATCTTATCTACCCATGTTTTAACCATATTAAGATAACCCGATAGCCATGTTGCTATCTCTGTTCTTTCATTAGTCCATATACTCATTGTTAACTCCATTGTTATTTCCACGGTAGCATTGTCATACCAACCATGTTTAAAAAATATTCTGCTATTATTACACCTATTAAACCACCTACTATTTGCCAAGCCCACCATTTCCAACCTACTAAACTATCAGCCCATTTACGAGTCTTAGAGTTTCTAGCCTTATCATATAGACCACTCTTCTCACCTATCTTACTAGCCCAATAGTTCGGGTCTACTGCATTCTTTATTCCTTTTAATATCTTTATTATCATATCTAATCCATTAAAAATATTTCTTGAGAATCTATTAATGTATTCTCTATACTCCAATATAATTTCATCCAACTACCACTACCCCTATTTTGCATTACCTTTACTGGTGTTAATGTATTGTAAAAATATCCTAAACTATCCACGGTAGAATATTCATCTGTTGTCCATCTTAATGTATCTACATCAACATCTACGGTATCTCTATTACCAAAGTTATCATACCATATAGCTTTGTTTCTTCTTTTTGGTAATAATCTATAATGTCCACTTGAATCATCTTCATCCCAATACATATTGCTCCACCAATGAACCACTAACCTATCAACAGGTGCATCTTCTGATTCTAAATGTCCCCATATTGGAGATGGTGTTACCCATAGATTATCCTGTATCTCAATCCGTTCCACTCTCAACATAGTTACAATTACACCAGCTTCATCTGGTTCTTTTATCCTATCATCACATCCAAGAAATAATAGTAATATCCAAATACCAATGTCCCATTTCTTAAATGGTTTATATTTTTTTTCTTTCAACTCTTTAGTAAACTTAGCCGATTGTCTTTCAATTCTCCACTCACGAAATCTTTCTAATAATTTTTTAATCATTCTACCTCAAATTGGTACATTTCTTCAAATGTATCTGTCTTTAACATTCTAATCGCATCCCATGTAAACTTTGTACACACCCTAGCACATACCTGACAACCTGTACATTCATTAAACCTAACTTGAACTGGTGGGATAACTGGCCATTCATACTTATCACTCGCTACGGGTTCAATACAATCCACAGGACAGAAAGGAACGCAGGCTTGACATCCTGTACAATTGTCCTCATCAACAACTGCCACCATAGGAGGTCGTTTCCGTTTTTCCCTAGCATACTCAGGTAACTCTGGTATACCTTTGAAATAATTATATGCCATATCCTCATCCTAAGTTACTTACCTGTATAAGTATAATTGCTAATCCCAACAACAAACAAATAAGTGTTTTAATTGTTGGTATCTCTCCGACCATAGCCCATGCCATCAATCCAAATACTATTGTACCAATACCAAATCCAGCTAACCTCATATTCCAAAATGCACCAAAGTGTTCATAAGACCATTTAGTACTCCAAAAGAATAATGGTGCTATCGCAAGACTTGTTAAGTATAGCCATGTTAAAGATTTTAGAAAAGGTTTATCTGGCCACACTACCCAAGCCTGTAATTGAAAGAAGGCAATCATACCACCAAGTATTTGGAATATGATTGACATCATCAATTTGCTCATCTAATACTCCTCGCCGTATAAAGAATATTTCTTTATTGGTTCTGGCTTCTCCTTACCATCTTCTACATGAACTTCACCTTTTGCAGCATCTAAGAAAAATTGTCCTAACCCAGTATCCATGTAAATAGCATTTAGTACTTCTGTTAATGATGAATATATCTTATCATCTTCTGTATTGGTTAGAGCCCACCTATCACCTGGTGGAACTCTTTTAGCTTTTAATTCTTTCATACCCATTCCTTACTGATAGCATCTAAACCAGGCCATTCTTGTTTTTCTTCTTCCTCTTTTAAATCACATTGTAAATGATTATACCCACTACCAATGTAATCATAATCTACATTAGAAGTATCTTCTCCACAATGTTCACATTCCCATGCTGGTGGATATAGCTCAGGCCATAATTCTATTTGTTTACCCATTTAACACCTTCCGTTTTTTATCTCTAGCGTAACCATCATCTTCAAAATAAGATTGTAAGACACTTAGATTCTCTTCAGCTTCTGCCAGTTTTGTAGTCCACTTATTAATCTCTGCCAACATATCACTATGTTCACCTATGGCAACTGATTTAAGAAAGTACAGTTCTAATGTTGCAACTGCTTCATCCCTTTGAGCTGTCCAATGTGATACAGCAGCTTTATAAAATTTACTCATTATTTATCCTCAATGAATTTATTAATGTTATATCTTCCAGTATCTCCGATAAACTTCTTATGGTTATATCTACCGATACCTCTGCTTTTCAATCTCTTATCCTTAACATTACTTCTTAAATGTACTTCGGATTTAGACTTAATCTTATGACACTTTTTACATAGTGTCTGTAAGTTTTCCATACTGTAATATGTCCAATCTATTCTATCTTCACTTACACCTTTTTGTTCCACCAATGGTTTAACATGGTCTACATCCCACCTACCACTTGATACACCACAATGATTACAAACACCACTATCTCTTCTAAAGACTTGTGCTCTTTGTTCTCTACTATGGTATATAATCATATATTGAGTAGCACATTCTTTATGCCAACTCTTCCGTTCATTAATACTACCATCCTCATTTACTATTGTATTACCACACCATCTACATTGACCTTTTATTTTAGTGTAATAACATTCAGGTTTGGGTGGTAATCTGAAATTACCATTCCACTTTTCCTTCTTCTTACCAAAGGTTTTTTCATGTCGCTTTGACCACCTACTTAATGGCATTACTTTAAATCATCTTTATAGATAAACAAAGTAAACGCCAATATCAATACGGTTGTAATTAAACCAATTGTAATTGTAATGTCCATATAATCTCCTATAATAAATATGTTAATAACTTATTTTGTTGAGCGGTGGGTGAGAATCGCACTCACCTAAACGGGGTTGCAATCCGTCGCCTAACTACTCGGCCACCACCGCATAATGTTGTGGAGCTGACAGGGATCGAACCTGCTACCTCTTCCGTGCAAGGGAAGCGCTCTCCCAAATGAGCTACAGCCCCATTAATTTATTCTAAAATATTGTCATCAATATTTCTAAGAACTATTCTAGCTTCCTTATCATTTTCCATAAAACCTGCAACTTCCCATTCCACAACTGTACCATCTTCCCAATTCAGTTCATCAAAAATTGCCTTTGGTATATTAAAAAACAGTTCTTCTGTTTTTATTATTTCACCATTTAATAGTTTCTTTTCTACTTTAATTTTCATTTTAATATTTCCTAATAAATACTTGATAACTCTTTTCAAACACTTCTAATTTCTTTTCATACGCAGTAATAAATCCATCAATACCTTTAGCACAATCTCCCCAACCATAATCATCAAATATCATTAAACCATCTTTTTTCAATAACTCAAATGATAATACTGCATCACTCATCACATCATCTGGTTCATGTGAGGCATCAATATAGATGAAATCATATTTCTCATCATCTTGTAATTCTGTCCAAATGGTTTCCATTAAAAAATCTTTTGTAGATTGTTTATGAAAAATACACCTACCATTATCCAAGAATGGTTTTAGATTAGCCTTGGTACATAAATAATACTTCTTGCCTTCTTCTTCTATATCTACCCTATCAGTAACATCAACAGTATCTAATGTACAATCATAAGTATCCAATAAATAATTAGAACACATACCAACATGCGTACCTAATTCCAAAAACCTTAAATCTTTTTTACCACCAAAGAAATGATTCAATACTAAATTCCAATTAGGAACATTAGCAGAAAACCAATCTCTACTTTGTGTATTGGTAAAATGATTCCCTGGTATATAATTATCAGTTTTAAACTTTGTAAATTCTACTGGGTATCTTGGTCTAATATTATGCGTTGTATTAAATTCCGCGTCCATTTATTTACTTCCTACGCTGAGATGTTCTGCGTGTCTTTTTCCGTTTGGATTTTTTGACTCTTCTTTCATCACCACTTCTCTTATCACCTAAGATAAATGCAATGACATCATCACAAACTTTATTTAACTTCTCTATCATCTAATTTCTCCTATAACTAAATAGTTTATGTAACAAGCTTACTATTATATATAGTATATTGCTAACACAAAATACAAATAAAATAAAAGCTTTACTTTCAATCAATTTATTATACCACTCAGCCCAACCAGATACTACTTCATCTGTAGTTTTTTTTAAGGCTTGAATTCCTCTTGTATAATCCATTCAATATCCTTGATGTTTTTTTCTTTAAGAATCTCACGAAGTTTATCTTCATTCTCCGCCCATAACCAAAATGTAATAACCTTACCTTCTGGCTTGAAGATACTCATATCTCTAGCCTTAATGTGATAAGGTAATTT
>CETI01243066.1_pt1 | contig 19579 bp, 22 predicted proteins | sample 361441 | NCBI WGS metagenome assembly CETI01 (sample SAMEA2622478, study PRJEB7988) | marine metagenome | biome: marine biome (ENVO:00000447); feature: deep chlorophyll maximum layer (ENVO:xxxxxxxx); material: "saline water (ENVO:00002010), including plankton (ENVO:xxxxxxxx)" | depth 90 m | reverse complement strand
AATTCAGAGTCCCTAATATCAAATATTCCATCAAAAAGCTTATCTATCCCAATTCTTTTTGTAACATTTTCTGCATGGGCCCTTGAACCATTGGTAAATATGATTTTTTTTCCTCTTAATTTTCTAATTTCTTCTTCTAGTAATTTGTCTTTATTTAAAAAGTTTAGATCAACATCATGAACAAATTCCAAAAATTCATCCGCATCAATTTTATGATGTTTAATCATACCATTTAATGTTGTGTTATATTCCTGAAAATAATTTTTTTGAATTTTTCTTGCCTCCTCTGGATTTACCTTAAGCTTCTCAGAGATAAATTTTGTCATTTTTTTATCTACTTGTTCAAAAACTTTTGTAGCTCCATCGTAAAGAGTATTATCTAAATCAAACAACCAATATTTAATTTTAATGAGATCTTTCATTTTCTTATAAGTGTTCCAACTCCTTTATCAGAAAATATTTCATGAAGTATTGAATGAGGCTTTCTCCCGTCCAGAATAACAACACCTCTGACTCCGTTTTCTACTGCATCTACACAATTTTGTATCTTTGGTATCATTCCTCCTTGAACAATCTTCCACTCTATAAGGTTTTTTAAATCAAAAGGCTTTATCTCTGATATTAATTTCTTTTTATCATCATAAACCCCTTCGACATTTGTCATTAATAAAAGTCTTCTAGATTTAAGCTTTTTGGCGATAGCATTGGCAGCAGTGTCGCCGTTAATATTGTATGTCTGATTATTTTTTCCCAATCCTAAAGGGGCAATTATTGGAACAGCATTTTTACTTAACGCATTCTCAATTAACTCTGAGTTTATTTTTTTTGGTATTCCTACAAAACCTAGTTCCTCTGCTTCTGGCTCAACTTCTATTATATTATCATTTTTTGTATGAAACGACAAAGCATCACAGCCTAATTTTTTTAGAGAATTAATTATATCATAGTTAAAATCTATTAAAACTTCCTCAACAGTATTTATTATATTTTTATCAGTGACTCTTAAACCATTTATAAATTTAGAGACTATCTTTTTTTTATCTAACTCTCTTTTAATTCTTGGACCGCCTCCGTGAACAACTATTATAGATAAACCTAATTTATTAAGCACATTTATATCAGATATAAAATTGTTAAATACATTTCTATCTATAAGAACATTTCCACCGTACTTAATTACAATCTTTTCTTTTTTATACTTAGAAACATATTTAGCAACATTATTAATATCTGGAGCAGATGATGGCCAAAATTTTTTAATTTCATCTAAATATTTAGCTTCGGACATTTAATTAGTTTTAATTTTTGTCTTTTTCATAATTACCCATTGTTGAGCAATTGTTAAAATATTATTAATTGTCCAGTAGACAACTAGTCCAGAAGGAAAAGAAGCTAAAATTACAGTCAAAAAAATTGGAAAAAAGGCAAATATTTTTGCTTGAATTGGATCTGCAGGTGCGGGGTTTAATTTTTGTTGAACCCACATAGACGCTCCCATAAGTATAGGCCAAATTCCTATTATTAAAAAACTTGGTGGGTCCCATGGAATTAAACCAAACGCATTAAACAATGATGTAGGGTCTTGAGCTGATAAGTCTTTTATCCAACCAAAAAATGGCTGGTGTCTCATCTCTAAAGAGATAAAAAGCATTTTATAAATTGCAAAAAAGAATGGGATTTGAATCAATATAGGCAAACAACCCGATGCAGGATTGACTTTTTCTTTTTTATATAAAGACATCATTTCTTGTTGAAGCTTCATTTTATCGTCTTTATGAACTTCCTTCAGTCTCACCATTTCTGGCTGTAATGCTTTCATTTTTGCCATCGACCTAAATGAATAATTAGCAAGAGGGAAGAATAATAGTCTAATAGCAATTGTAATTAAAACAATAGCTATTCCAAAATTGCCTGAAAATTTAAATAAATAATCGATTATAAAAAAAAGAGGCTTTGTAAAAAAATAAAACCAACCCCAATCTATTGTAAGGTCTAATTTTTCTATATTTTCATTTGCTGAGTAAGCATCAATAGTCTCTACTTCTTTTGCTGCTACAAATAATCTAACATCATTTGATTTGTTCGAAGAAGGGCTGATTGTAGTAGGTTTATTTAAAATATAATTAGCTTTAAAGGCGTCTTTGTATAAAAAAGTTGATTTGAAATTTTCACCTTGACTTGGCACCAATACAGTCATCCAATATTTATCGGTAATACCCAGCCAACCTTCTTTCGCGTCTCTAACTATTTTTTTTTCTTCAACATCATCATAGTCATCTTCTTTAAGCTCTTCATCGAATACTCCAATGAACCCCTCGTGGGAAATATAGAAATTTTGTATATAATCTGGAATTTTGTTTCTTGTCATTTGAGCATACGGATATAGCTCTACTACTTTGTTAGTTTTGTTTTCTACTATTTGAGAAATTTTAAATAAATAATCTTTATCTAACTTAATTATTCTTTTAAAAATAATTCCTTCGCCATTATTCCATTGTAATGTTACAGGCTGAGATGAATTAAGTTCTTTATTTCCAACTACTTTCCATACTGTTTCAGAATTTGGTACTTTTATTTTATTACCGATACTAGTCCAACCTGTCTCTATGAAAAAACCATCTTCAGTTTCTTTGGGATTTAAAAAAATTACATTTTCATTGTCTACCAAATCTTGTTTGTGTTTTTTAAATGAAATATCGTCAATTAGACCACCTTTTAAAGAAATAGATCCTATAATGCTATCATTTTCAATTTTAATTCTATTAGTCTTATTAATCGAATCTTCTCTGGAGATAAATTTTGTATTTAAAGTTTCGTTGATAGTTGGCGTGATGATGTTATCAGTGTTTTCAACTTTTTTTTGTAAATTTTGTTGAGAAGAATTTTTTTCTGCTTGTCTTGGCACTTCAAAAAACGCTCCCCAAAAAAGCAGAACTGCCATAGAAAGAGCTATAGCTACAAAAACGTTTTTATTATCCATTTAATTTTTACCTCTTGAAGAATTTCTTTTACTTGGAACAAAATCTAAACCAGCGCCCCCACCTAATAATTTTATTGGATGACATCTTAGAATTCTTTTAAAACCTAAAAATAATCCTTTTACTACACCATGCATCTTTAAAGATTCTATGAAATATTCAGAACATGTTGGTAAATACCTACATCTGTTTCCTAGAATTGGTGAAATAAAATATTTGTATAGTTTAATAAGTGTAATTATTAAAAAAATTAATAAATTTGACATTTCATTACTTTATTTTGTTAAAACATTTAGTCATTATTGGCAAAAGAATATCTTGTTTTTCTTTGTAAGCTTTTGGTTTTCCAAAAACTATATAAGTATAATCTTTATTAATTGCACCTCTTTTTTTTAATAATTTTACCACAATTGCTTTTAGTTTGCGTCTTATTTTGTTTCTTTTTACTGCATTGCCTATTTTTTTTTTCATAACAAAGCTTATAATTAAATTCTTTTTATTTTTAGGCTTTATAAAATTTTTGACAGCAAAAATTGAAAAATATTCTGAATGGATTTTTTTATCTTTTAGGGCTCTTTTGAAGTGGCTGCCTTTTTTTAAACTTTCAAGCTTCACTGAAAAAATTAAGTTGAAATTGTTTTTCTACCTTTAGCTCGTCTCCTTGCTATAAGTTTGCGACCACCCTTCGTAGCCATTCTTGACCGAAAACCGTGCCTTCTTTTTCTTACTAAATTACTTGGTTGATAAGTTCTTTTCATAAATAATTAAAGTTATATAATTAATTAAATTGCTCATGTACAGTTAATATTTACTAATGAATACAAATTTAAAACTTTTATTAGCCGCAGTCTATGGAATCTGTTTGTTTGCATTATTATTTATAGTTTTCTACTACTTAGACTTAAAAGACTTATCTGATTATGGCTACATTAAAGAGAGGGGAGAAGAATTAAAAAATATAAAAAGCGAAAGTTTATATTTGTTGATTTTAATCTTTTTTGCTTTTTCTACTGTGTGGGTTCTTTTTTTAGGATTTGGATCTCCTATTGCAATTTTATCTGGGTTTGTTTTTGGAAAATGGATCGGGACATTAATATGTGTTATCTCATTTACTTTGGGAGCTAGTCTTTTATACAGTTTAGCAAATTTTTATTTTAGAAAATTTATTATTGATTACTTATCAAAAAAAATTGAAAAATATGAAATACTTTTTAAAAAAAATGAACTACTTTATTTTTTAATATTTAGATTTTCTGGAGGAGGCGGTATACCCTTTGGTATACAAAATATATTGCCGATAGTTTTTAATATGAAATTAAAAAACTATATAGTTTCTACACTGCTTGGTTTGGTGCCATCAATCTTTATTATTAATTCATTGGGAGAGGGAATAAATAATATTATACAAAATAATAATAGTATAAGCTTAAAAAACACAATTTTTAATCCAGAAATATATTTACCTATTTTAGGTTTTTTTGTCATTTTAATATTATCGTTTTATTTAAAAAAAAAGATATTCAATTCATGAATAAACATAAAATTAAAAAAAAAATATCGTCAGAGTGGATCTTATGGTTGTTATTGGTAATTTTGTGGAATTATGGTTATCCTGAGGCAACTCCTTTTCAAGACGTGATGGTTGCCGTGTTTTTATCCTTGATTTTTATTTTTTTGAAAAAAAGTAATTGATTGTTAATAACCAAAAGCAAAAACAGCAAGTTCTAGCACCAATAGAAATTATGTGATTTTGAAGAAGCTTGCAAAAAATTCAGCAACAAAGTAAAACTATATTAAATGCAGGAGCAAAAATGGGTATTCATTATGACTATAAATCAACTCGTGGCGAGAAGGCTTTGAAAAAAGAAGCAAAACGAAAAGCTAGAATAGAAGAAAGAAGAGCTAAAAGAGGATCCGCTTTAAAGAATAAAGAGCCTGAGAAAAAAATGCATGATATTGACAAACCTATAACTCTAGAAGATCTAACCAATCCTGATAAAGATTAATCTAAGGTGAGATCTTTTTCTAAAAAAGACCACCATACATTTGAACGCGAGAATGCTTTAAAAGTAAATTTAAAAAAAAGAAAAAAATTTAAAAGAAAAAAGAAAAATAAAAAATGACGGTTCTTTCAGATAGGTGGATTAAAAAAATGGCTATTAAAGAGAAAATGATTAGACCATTTGTTCCTAAACAAAAAAGGAGAAAAAAAATATCTTTTGGACTATCATCTTATGGTTATGACGCTAGAGTATCTAATGAATTTAAGATTTTTACTAATGTAAACTCTGGGATAGTTGATCCTAAACTATTCAAAAAGGAGAGTTTTGTGACAAAAAAAGGTAAAGAATGTATTATTCCACCAAATTCTTTCGCTTTAGCGAGAACAATCGAATACTTTAAAATTCCAGAAAATGTATTGGTCATCTGCTTAGGCAAATCTACTTATGCTAGATGTGGAATCATTGTTAACGTAACTCCATTAGAACCAGGATGGGAAGGTCATGTAACACTAGAATTTTCAAATACTACGCCTTTACCAGCAAAAATTTACGCCAATGAAGGGGTAGCACAGTTTGTTTTTATTAAAGGCAATGAAAAACCTGAAATATCTTATTCAAAAAGAAAAGGTAAGTACATGAAACAAAAAGGCGTTACACTTCCCAAAGTTTAAATTTAATTTAAATGCAAAAATTATTAATTAAGGGTAAAAAGAAAATATCTGGAAATATAATTATTTCGGGATCTAAAAACGCTGCTCTTCCTATTTTAGCAGCCTCTATACTCGCTAAAAAAGTAATTATTAATAATGTCCCCGCTGTTAAAGATGTTTTTACTATGATTACCTTATTAACTTCTATAGGACTTAAAATTTTAGTAAATAAAAAAAAAAACTCAGTAAAAATTTTAAACGTAAATGATAAATTAGTAACTATTGCTCCTTATAAGTTTGTTAAAACTATGAGAGCTGGAGTATTAGTTTTAGGTCCGCTATTAGCAAAGTACAAAAAAGCCAAAGTATCTTTGCCAGGTGGTTGTGCAATTGGAACTAGGCCAGTAGATTTACATTTATTAGCTTTAAAAAAATTGGGTGCGAAGATAAAAATTAAAAATGGTTATATTTACGCAACAGCTAAAAAAGGTCTTTTTGGAAATAAAATTAAATTTCCATCTATCTCAGTCGGAGCAACCGAAAACGCCATAATAGCTGCAGCGCAAGCTAGAGGAAAAACTACTTTATTAAATTGCGCTATTGAACCTGAGATAAAAGATTTAATCTCTTTTTTAAAAAAGATGGGTTGTAAAATTAAATCAAAAAATAGGACTATTGTTATAGAGGGTATTTTTAAACCTAAAGAAATCAAACACAGCGTAATGTTTGACAGAATTGAAGCAGGTACATATTTGATTGCTTCAGCATTAATTGGAAAAAAAATTAATTTACATAAAATTAAACCAAAAGTCATAAAAACAGAAATAGATACTTTAAAAAAAATGGGAGTAAAATTAATTGTGAGTCATGATAGTGTTAGTATTAATCAGTCTACTGAAATTAAAAAGATAAATATAATTACTGCTCCTTATCCTGGTTTTCCAACTGACTTACAAGCACAAATAATGGTTTTAATGACCAAAGCTTCTGGTGTCTCAAAAATTAAAGAAAATATTTTTGAAAATAGATTCATGCATGTACCGGAGCTAAAAAGAATGGGAGCAAAAATAGACATAAAAAAAAATACTGCATTTATAAAAGGTCCAACTAATTTGTCTGGCGCTGAAGTAATGGCAACAGATTTAAGGGCATCAGTAAGTTTAGTGTTAGCGGCTTTAATCGCAGACAATAGAACGATAATTAATAGAATATATCATTTAGATAGAGGATATGAAAAATTGGAAAAAAAACTAAAAAAATGCAAAGCAATTATTAAAAGAATTTAAAAGTGCAGACAAAAAACCTAAAACTTATAGCAACATCAGAAGAAGATCTCAGAGTAATTTCAGCTCATTTACAGGACGCAATTGTTTTGCCAATTGAGATCGCAAATCTTAAAAAAAATAGGATACTTTTAATTCAGCTTAATAGATTTATGTGGGAAGATGTTGAAAAGGGTGTTTTTAGAAAAAATAAAAGAATTAGGACTGTCTTGAAATTTGATAATGTAACGAGTGTTTCGTCAAAAAACATTAATCAACAAAACAATAAAAGATTTTTAGACTTTTTAACTATTGAAAGTTCTTTAATGCCTGATAAAAGTTATGAAATAAATTTAATCTTCTCTGGAGACGCTATTTTAAAGATAAAATCAGAAGTATTAGAAGTTACTTTAGATGATCAAGGCACTCCATGGGAAAGTAAAGCGAAACCAAAACATAAATTTTTTAATTCTTAAATATTTACAAGATTAATTACATCAGCTATAAATTTAGCAAAATATGAAAAACTTGAAGGGCACACAAATTCTATTAATAAGTCTAACCAAGGATAAAAAAATTGGCTAAACAAGAGGTATTAGAATTTAAAGGTAAAGTGACCGAATTATTACCTAATGCTATGTTTAGAGTCAGGCTAGAAAATAATCATGAAATTTTAGCTCATACAGCTGGAAAACTAAGAAAGAATAGAATAAGAGTTTTGGCTGGAGACAACGTAACGGTAGAGATGACACCTTACGATTTAACTAAAGGTAGAATTACTTTTAGAGGTTAGGCCTTGTAGCTCAGTAGTAGAGCAGTACCCTGAAAAGGTATGTGTCGTAAGTGCGATTCTTACCAAGGCCACCATCCATTATGACTGACAAAGAATTTTATAAAATTTTTAAACCTCAATTATCCCCACAGAAAATGTTGGAACTTGGAGTATTCGGCGGTTCATATTTCGTTGATGGGAATATTAAAGAATTTCCAAAATCTTGGTTTAAAAAAGCTAAATTAAGTAAAATTTTTGATGTAAATTTAAATTACTTTAAAATTGAATCTGGTTTATCTAGGCAAGAATGGATAAATAAAGGTTGGATTTTTAAAGAGGATCCACTTGGATGGTTTCAATGGTATTGTAGATTTAAGAAAGGAAGAAGAATACCAACTATAGACAAAATTCAGATTAAAAGATGGAAAGCTTTTGGAGATAGACACGCTCCAGCAGTTAAAAAAAACTGTGAAGAGGGCGATTTACAATGCAGAAGAAGACAGAGACAAGCTTTATTGCAGTGGGCTTACAGTCCTTTTTTTTAATTAAATCGAACCACAACAATGCTTATATTTCTTACCAGAATTACAAGGGCACCTTTCATTTCTTTGAATTTTTTTACTAGACGTAATTTTTTTTATACCTTCATCTTTAATATTTTTGGTTTCATTTTCCGGTGAAATTACAATATTCAAATTTAACAAAAATTTTACAATATCTGTTTTAATTTTTTCTAGTAGACCTTCAAATAGAACAAATGCTTCTTTCTTAAATTCAGAAAGAGGATCTTTTTGACCATAACTTCTTAATCCAATTACTTGTCTTAATTGTTCTAAATATTGTAAATGAGCTCTCCAAGAAAAATCAATAATTTGCAAAAATATTTTTTTTTCAATGTCATTATTTTGTTCTTTTCCTACTAATTTTATTCTTTCTTCTCTTTTTAGATTATAAACTTTTTTAATTTTATTAAAAAATCCTTCTTTATTAAGCTTCGTTAATGAAATTAACTCTTCGTCACTTAATGCATTACCGATAGAATTTTTAAAAGAAGTCAAAAAAGGTTTTTTATCATTAGATTTTTGATAATTCAGCCTAATATTTTCTAAATTGTTAATATTCTCATCTAAAAATGTATCTAAAATATCGGATACATCAATACTTTTTAATATCTTAAGTCTTTGACCAAAAATTACTTGTCTCTGGTCATTCATTACATCGTCAAATTTAATGAGAGTTTTTCTAATATCAAAATTTCTTCCCTCTACTTTTTGCTGAGCTCTTTCCATTGCTTTATTTATCCACGGGTGATCTATTGACTCATTTTCTTTAAGTCCGAGTTTTTTTAAAACACCATCGATAGAATCGCCTCCAAAAATTCTCATTAATTCATCTTGAAGACTTATATAAAATATTGAACTTCCTGGGTCACCCTGCCTACCTGATCTTCCTCTTAGTTGATTATCTATCCTTCTACTTTCGTGTCTTTCAGTACCAATAATAAATAGTCCGCCGCTTGATTTAACTGATAGTTCGTTTTCTTTTTGTAAAGTTTGATCTATTTTTTTATCGTCTTCTATATAATCTTTGTTTCCACCTAGTTTGATATCAGTTCCTCTTCCAGCCATGTTAGTTGCTATTGTGATAGCTCCAGGTTTCCCAGCCTCTGCTATAATTTTAGCCTCTTTCTCATGATGTTTAGCATTTAAAACATTATGTTTAATTTTTTTTTCATTTAAGTAATTTGAAATTTTTTCTGATTTTTCTATACTTGTTGTACCAACCAAAACTGGTTGTTTGTTTTTATTACACTCTAAAATCCTATTTGTTATCGCAAAATATTTTTCTTTTTCAGTTCTAAATATTTTATCATTAAGATCTTTTCTAGCCATTTTTTTATTTGTTGGGATAGAAACTACATTTAATTTATATATATCAAAAAATTCCTCAGCCTCAGTCAAAGCCGTTCCAGTCATACCTGATAGCTTTTTATAAAGTCTAAAATAATTTTGATAGGTAATCGAAGCTAACGTTTGATTTTCATCTTGAATCTGAACATTTTCCTTTGCCTCTATAGCTTGATGTAGGCCATCAGCAAATCTTCTACCATCAAGAACTCTACCTGTAAACTCATCTATTATTTGTACTTTGCCATCTCTAATAATGTAATCTATATCCTTTTTAAAAAGAAAGTTTGCTTTTAAAGCTTGATTAACATGGTGTACTAAATTTAAATTTTCAGGATCATAAAAGTTTTTATTTTTTAAAATATTTGCTTGTAAAGCTAACTTTTCAATTTTATCAATCCCTATATCTGTTAAAATTGCATTCTTATTTTTTTCATCTATTTCGTAATCATTTTTTTGCAATCTATTAATAAAATTATTTGAAGATAGATAAAAGTTACTTTTGTCTTCGACTCTGCCAGAAATAATTAAAGGCGTCCTAGACTCATCAATTAAAATACTATCTACTTCATCAACTATACAGTAATTATGTTCACGCTGTACCATCTCATTAATATCGTACTTCATGTTATCTCTAAGATAATCAAAACCCAATTCATTATTGGTTGCATATGTTATATCGCAATTGTAATTTTCTTTTCTATCCGCATCATCTAATTGTGAGGTAATGCACCCAGTTTTTAATCCTAGAAAGTTATAAATTTTACCCATCCATTCCGAATCTCTTTTTGCTAAATAATCATTAACTGTAACAATATGGACGCCGTTCTTATTTAATGAATTAAGATAAGCTGGCAAAGTAGAAACCAAAGTTTTTCCTTCCCCAGTTTTCATCTCTGCAATTTTTCCATTGTGCAAGATGATTCCCCCAGCTAATTGAACATCATAATGTCTTTCACCTAGAGTTCTTTTTGCTGCCTCACGAACTAAGGCAAAGCTTTCAGGGATTAAGTCCTTGACATTTCTTCCGTCTTTTATATTTTTTTTTAATAAATGAGTTTTTTCCTTAAAATCATCATCTTTCAGGGAAGAAACCTCTGCTTCTTTATTGTTTATTTCATTTATTAGGGGCTTTATTTTGTCTAATTCTTGTTGATTGCCACTTTTAAATATTTTATTAAGTGCTGTTGTTAATAGATTCATGTTACTTCTATATATGTATTTATAACTTAAATTAAATAGAAATTATGACAATAAATTTAAAAAACTTCCTAAACGACAAATCAAAAATGTCTAAAATGGGGGAGTTTCAAGAACTGAAAGATATAGACGGCCTTGAAGTTTCTTCAATTTCGGCAGACCTCTACGATAATGGCAGAGATGACTTATCCCTTTTTTATATTAGAGAAGGTGCAAATTATGCATCTGTAAATACCACAGGAAGTATTATTTCGGAGTCAATTGAATGGAACAAAAAATCAAATAAAAAACACATTAAGGCTTTAATGGTTAATACAAAAAATGCCAATACATTCACCGGCAAACAAGGAGCAGAAAGCTTAGATACAATTGCTAAAGATTTAGCAAAAACACTCACCATAAGAGAATCTAAAAATAAAGAAGGTGTAACTGAAACTGTTAAAGTAAAAGACATTATTTTTGCATCAACAGGAGTAATAGGAGAAAAATACCCCTCAGAAAAAATTACTGAGTCTATTCAGCCATTAGTTGATAAACTCAGAGAAACTCAAAATAAATTAATCTGGGTAAAAACTGCATCAGCAATTATGACAACTGATACAAAACCAAAGTTAGCTTATGAAGAAATTCAAGTTGGCAATAAGTCTATAAGAATTGCTGGAATAGCAAAGGGTTCAGGAATGATAGCTCCAAATCTAGCTACGATGCTATCTTTTATTTTTACTGACGCAGATATAGGTTCTAATATTCTTAAAAGTGTTTTAAAAAAAGCTGTTTCAAATACATTTAATGCTATAACTGTAGATAACGATAAGTCTACAAACGATATGGTTGCAATATTTGCAACTAGAAAAGTCAAGATCGGTCAAAATAGAAATATTACTGATCCAGTTATCATAAAATTTGAAAACGCTTTAAGAAAACTTTGTTTAAATTTAGCTCAACAAGTTATTGTGGATGGTGAGGGTGCAAAAAAATTTATAATAATAAAAATAATAAACTCCAAGTCATTGATAAGTGCAAAAAATATAGCATTTTCTATAGCAAATTCTCCTTTAGTTAAAACAGCAGTAGCTGGAGAGGACCCTAATTGGGGAAGAGTGATTATGGGGATTGGAAAATCAGGGGAAAAAGTTGATATAAATAAATTAATTATAAAATTTGGTGATTTTGTTGTTGCGGAAAACGGTAAAATTTCAGACCAATATAATGAAGATAAATTAAAGGAATATATGAAATGGGATTCTATTGTAATTGAAGTTAATTTGAATATTGGAAATGAGACTTTCGAATGTTACACTTGTGACTTTACACATGATTATATTGATATAAATGCAAACTATAGAAATTAGATGATAAAATATATTTTAAAATGTAGCAACAAACATGAGTTTGAAAGTTGGTTCTCTAATTCAAATGAGTATGAGAAACTCAAGAAAAAAAAATTAATTGAATGTATTTTTTGTAATTCAAAACAGGTTCAAAAATCTATTATGTCTCCCCAAATATCAAATTCTTATTCTAACAAAAATAAAAATTTTGCCGAGCAAGAAGTTAATTCAGTAAAAAAAGAACTAATTAAAATTAGAGAGTTTGTAGAAAAAAATTTTGAATTTGTTGGGGATAAATTTGCTAAAAAAGTTAGAGATGTTTATTATGACAAAAGTAAAAAGAAGAATATTTATGGTACTACTACTGAAGAAGAAAGAGAGGAGTTAAAGGAAGAGGGTATTGAGTTAAACACTATCCCATGGATAGATAAAGAGAACTAATTTTTCCTGCAAACAAGAACATAGTTTACCGACAGATTATTCGTTTTAGACCATTTTTTTAAAATTGGATTAAAACTTAAGCCTTTTAAATCGTAAGAAGATAAGCCAAACAAAGATTTTCTTTTTTCTAGTTCTTCAGGTTTTATAAATTTATTCCAATCATGTGTGCCTATAGGCAACCATCTTAGAATATATTCTGCACCTATAATTGCTTTTATATATGAAGTAAGTGTTCGGTTAATTGTAGCTGTAAATATTAATCCATTTTTTTTAAGTAATTTAGAGCAAGATTTTAAAAAAAGATCTACATCATCTACGTGCTCTACAACCTCTAAATTTAAAAGTACATCAAATTTTTTTTTGTCGTCCATTTGCTCTGGTGACTTGTCTAAATATTCAATTTTTAAATTATTTTTTTTAGCATGCAGAGAGGCAATTTTTATATTTTTTTTTGAAGCGTCTATTCCAGTAACGTCAGCCCCCAACCTTGTCATGGGCTCACTAATTAGACCCCCACCGCATCCAATATCTAAAATTCTGAGTCCTTTTAATGGTAATTTTATATCTTTTTGAAATTTAAAATAAGTTGAGCAGGTATCTAAAATATATTCAATTCTAACTGGATTGAACATGTGCAAAGGTTTAAATTTACCTTCAGCATCCCACCATTCATCAGAAAGGCGAGAAAATTTTTCAATTTCATCTTTATTTATAGTGCTCAATACTTTTTCCTAACATTCTCTTGTTAAATACTTAAATTAAGATATTTATAAAGAAATATTTTTAAATAGTACATATGACAAAAATTGTAATTAAATTTGGCGGATCTTCAGTCGGCAGTGTTGAAAAAATCATTGCTGCTTCAAAAATAGTTCAAAAAGAACATCTCAAAGGCAATGAGATCATAGTAGTTATTTCGGCTATGGGAGGAAAAACAAATGAACTTATTGAGGAGTCCAAAAAAATTTCTAAAAAATTTGATAGCAGAGAATTAGATGTGCTTTTAGCTACGGGAGAACAAGTAACAGCTTCTTTAATGGCAGGGGCCTTAAAGGAATTAAAAATAAATTCTAAAACGTGGTTGGGCTGGCAAATACCAATACTTACAGAGGGCAATAATACTAACTCAAGAATAATAAATATAAGTGTTGAAAAAATTAATAAATTTATATCAGAAAAAGGTATAGCAATAATTCCAGGATTCCAAGGAATTTCGAAAGAAGGAGATATTACAACAATTGGTAGAGGTGGGTCAGATGCCTCCGCAGTAGCAATAGCTAAAGTTTTTCAGACAGATTACTGTGAAATTTATACTGATGTAGATGGAGTATATTCTACAGACCCAAAAAATTTTCCTGTAGCAAAAAAAATTGATAAAATTTCATATGAAGAGATGCTAGAAATGTCTTCTTTAGGAGCAAAAGTAATGCAAGCTACTGCAGTCCAAACAGCCATGCTATATGAGATACCTCTTCATGTTAGATCTACATTTACTGGAAATAAAGGAACACAAATATTTAGCTCTAAAAATATTGATTATTCAAAAACAATAACTGGAGTAACATATTCCAAAGATGATGCTAAAATAACTTTATTAGGGGTCGAAGACAAACCTGGGGTCGCAGCAGATATATTTGAACCATTAAGCCAAAGTGGAATAAATGTAGATATGGTAATTCAAAATATATCACCCGACGGAAAAAAAACAGATTTAACTTTTACAATTAAAAGGGCAGACTTAGACTCTACACTTAAACTTTTAGACTCTAATAGAAATAAAATAAAATTTAATTCTTTGAATAAAGACGATAAAGTTGCTAAAATTTCTATAATTGGAGCTGGCATGATAACAACTCCTGGTATAACATATAAAATGTTTAGATCATTAGCTGATGAAGAAGTAAATATTCTTGCTATTTCTACTTCGGAAATTAAAATTTCAGTTATTATTAATGAAAATGAAACTAAAAAAGCTATTAAAAAACTTCATACAGTTTTTAATTTAGACTGATAACCATGGAAGTTAGGCCACATAGGAAAATAGAAAGAAAAAAAACAAAACTTGTCAAGGTTGGCAGTGTACCTGTAGGAAATTTTTCTAAGATTACAGTTCAATCAATGACTAATACTTTAACAACAGATATCAAGGATACAATAAATCAAATTTACGAATTAGAACAAGCTGGTGCTGATATCGTTCGTGTTTCTTGTCCAGATGAAGAATCTACCTCAGCGTTAAAAGAAATAGCAAAGAATGTAAATGTTCCTTTAGTTGCAGATATACATTTTCATCATAAAAGAGCACTTGAAGCTGCTAAAAATGGTGCTGCATGTTTAAGAATTAATCCAGGTAATATTGGTTCACATGAAAGAGTAATAGAAATCATAAAGGCAGCTAAAGATTATAATTGTTCTATCAGAATTGGTGTTAACGCGGGTTCTTTGGATAAATTGTTACTAGAAAAATATAAAGAGCCATGTCCTGAAGCTTTAGTGGAGAGCGCAATGTATAATGTTAAATTGATGGAAGATAATGATTTTTACAATTTTAAAATAAGCGTAAAATCTTCGGATGTATTTTTGGCAATCCGAGCATATGAAAAACTTTCAAAATCATGTGACTATCCTCTTCACCTAGGTATTACAGAAGCAGGAGGATTATTAACAGGAAGCATAAAATCTTCCATTGGTATTGGTCAACTGTTAATGCAAGGTATTGGCGATACCATAAGGGTTTCTTTATCAGCTGATCCTGTTGAGGAAGTTAAAGCTGGATACGAAATTTTAAAGTCTTTGGGTATAAGATCAAGAGGTGTTCAGATAATTTCATGTCCTTCATGCGCCAGACAAGCTTTTCCAGTAATTGATACTGTCAAAATTTTAGAAAAAAAACTTTCTCATATTAAAACACCTATAACCCTCTCGATAATCGGATGTGTTGTAAATGGACCAGGAGAAGCGGCTCAAACGGAAATAGGTCTCACCGGCGGTGGTTCTGATAATAACTTACTATATCTATCGGGCGTTCCTCACACAAAAGTTCCTAGCAATGACATAATAAATAAAATTGTCTCACTAGTAGAAAATAAAGTTAAAGAAAAAAATAATTAAATTATGATCCCTAGAGAAAAAATAAAGGCAATAGTTGTCAAGCATGACAGTATTGAAAAAGAACTTTCTTCTGGAAATATTGATCCAAAAACCTACGCTAATAAATCCAAGGAGTATTCTGACTTAGGAAATATAATAAGTTATGCAAAAAGTTTTCTTAGTTTTGATCAAGAAAAAAAAGATTTAGAACAAATAATAGTCGACAAAGGAAGTGATGCTGAAATGGTCAGTTTAGCAGAGAAAGAATTAATATCTTTAAACAAAAAAAAAGTTGTTTATGAAAATAAACTAAAAATTTTTCTTTTACCAAAAGATGCAGACGATCAAAAAAACGTAATAGTTGAAATTAGAGCTGGAACAGGAGGTTTAGAAGCAACCTTATTCTGCTCAGATCTTTTTAAAATGTATGAGAAAGTTTGTTCAAAAAAAAAATGGAAGATTGAAATTATTAATATTTCTAAGAGTGAAGCTGGAGGTTATAAAGAAGTTATATTTTCAGTTAGCGGCAACGATATTTATTCTTATTTAAAATATGAGTCGGGGGTGCACAGAGTACAACGAGTGCCAACAACAGAAACTCAAGGAAGAGTTCATACTTCGGCAGCAACAGTAGCTGTATTACCCGAAGCAGAAGAGGTAGACATTAAAATTAAAGACTCCGATTTAAGAATAGATGTTTTTAGAGCTGGTGGACCTGGCGGTCAATCAGTTAACACAACCGATAGTGCTGTAAGAATAACACATATCCCCTCAGGCGTAGTTGTAAGCCAGCAAGATGAAAAATCTCAACATAAGAATAAAGCGAAAGCTTTAAAAATTTTAAGGGCTCGAGTTTATGAATCTGAAAAACAAAAAAAAGATAAAGAGAGATCAAGCAATAGAAAAAATCAAATTGGAAGTGGAGATAGATCTGAAAGAATAAGAACTTATAATTTTCCACAAGGCAGAGTAACAGATCACAGAATTAATCTAACGCTTCATAAATTGGATGAATTTTTAAATGGAGATATACACGAGGAAATGAATGAAGGTTTAAGACTCAAAGATCAGGATCTTAAATTAAAAAATCTCAATTAATGCTAATTTCTGACTTAATAAACAGAGGATCTAAAATATTAAAAAAAAATGATATTTCATCTCACTTGCTTGACTCAGAATTGCTTTTATCGTCTGTCCTTAGTAAAAGCAGGGAACAAATTTTATCTTCATATACCTTGAATGTTTCAGAAAATGAAATTTTTAATTTTAATAAGTTAATTTTAAGAAGAGTTAAAAATGAACCTATCGCATATATTTTTAATCAAAAAGAGTTTTGGAGTAAGAATTTTATAGTGAACAATCATACTTTGATTCCAAGACCAGAAACAGAGATGTTGGTAGAAAAAATTATAAATTATTTTAGAAATAGAGAAATATTCATATTAGATATTGGTACAGGCTCAGGGTGTATTCTATTAACCCTATTGGATCAAATTAAAAAAAGTCGGGGTTTAGGGTTAGATATTTCAAAGAAAGCTTTAGAGGTGGCGATAAAAAATTCTAAGAGTTTTAAAAAAAATAATAGGCTTAAATTCTTCAATAGACCCTTAGAAAATATTTTTGGATATAAATTTGACCTTATAGTATCAAATCCACCATATATAAGCACTCATCAACTTAAAAATCTCTCTCCAGATATTAAAAGACATGAGCCTAGAATAGCTTTAGATGGAGGAAATGATGGGCTTGACGTAATTAAAAAAGTTATTTACAAATCCAGAAATATCTTAAAGAGAAAAGGTATACTTGCTCTTGAAATAGGAAATGGGCAATTTAAAAAAGTTTCACAAATATTGAAATTACAAGGATTTAGAAACAAGTTTTTAATAAAAGATTACCAGAATAATATTAGATGTGTACTTACTACTTTAGAGAACTAAATTGTAAAATTAACGATAAGCTTGTGAAATAATTATAGAAAAAATATGAATAGTCAAAAAAGAAGATCTTTTAGGCCTAGACAAAATAAAAGTGGCTTCAGAGGAAGAAGCAACGGAACTAGGTCTAACAACAATGGTCATTTCCAAGTAAATAATGGAAATAATAACTTTAGTAGAAATGGATCAATGACTAATCCATTTAATGTTGAAAAGACCATACAAAAATTTCAACAGTTGGCTAAAGATGCTCAAAGTTCTGGAGATCCAGTACTAGTTGAAAATTATCTTCAGCACGCAGATCACTATGCGAGAAGACTATCAGAACTTAATGCTAAATCAAAATTTTCAAATCACGTAAAACCAGAGACTTCTGAAACTTCAACAAATACAAAAGACGACCTTAAAGAAGAGAAAAATACTTCGGAAAAAAAAGTTTAATTTTTTCTTAACTCAGATAACTTTAAATCAATTTTTATTCTTTCTATTTCAAAACCTTTTCTTGCTGAACTATCTAATACTTTGCCAGACGGCAGTTTAAGTGTTTGTGAATTTACTTTTTTTTTATTGACTATTACCTCATAGTGAAGATGTGGCCCAGTAGACATACCAGTTGAACCAACATACCCAATAATTTGTCCTTGAGTAACTTTTCTCCCTTCTTTAATCCCTCGAGCAAAACTTTTCATGTGTGCATATACAGTTTCGTAAGTAGAGTTGTGTCTAATTTTTACACAATTACCACCTCCACCACACCACCTAGCTCTAGTTACAGTTCCGCTGCCAGATGCCATGATTGGAGTTCCACTAGGCGCAGCAAAATCTGTACCAAGATGTTTTTTGTTAAACCCTAATATCGGATGTTTTCTCATACCAAAAGATGATGACAGGCGAGCTCCGTTAATAGGCGTCTTCATCAAAGCTTTTACAATACTTCTTCCCTTTATATCATAAAACCCCTCTTCATTATTGTATTTGAAATTATAAAGATTAATTTCTTTATTGTTTACATACATAGATGCATATAATATTTTGCCAGTGTCTTTGACTCGACCTCTTTCGTCAATAAATTTTTCATAATAAATCTCAAACCAATCATCTTTTCGTATATCTCTTTGGAAATCTACTTCAAATCCAAAAATTCTTGCAAATTCTACAATTACATTTGGTTCCACATCAGAATTTACGGCAGAACTATATAAATTATTTTTAATTACACTTTTAACTACAACTTCTTTTTTCTTTAAAACAATTATATTTTCTTTTACTTCAAATCCATCATTCTTTTTTCTAACTTGTATGTTAAGAGTGTTAGATACAGGATAAAGTATACTAATAACTTGATTTTCTTTTTCACTAATTTTTTTTAAAACCATTGAAACTTTTCTCCCAGCATAAATATTGGATAATTTTTTCTTTTTAAGTTCCTGAGCAATAATTTGTATTTCTTTTTTGTTAATGTTGAATGTATTAAGTATTTTTTCAATACTATCATTATTTTTAATTATATATTTATATTCTGAATATGGGGTTGTTATTTTATTAAATAAAAATTTTTTAAAATCTATTAGTTCTGCAGAGTTAGAAATATTGTCAGGACTTTTAATACTTAATTTTTTAAAAGATTTTATTTGGTAGCTATAAAATGCAAAAATCCCTAAAGTTAATAAAAATATAAGCAGGTATATTAAGACTGTTTTAAAATTAAGTTCTTTAATCTTAAAATATTTAGCTGATTTGTTAGCAAAGTGATTTGAGATGATATTATTTAAGTCCTTTAACGCCATAGTTGTTTTCTATAAAAATTACTTGAAGTTTGCAACGTTTAGACTAAAATAAGAGCCGATTTTAAAGGCTTTTTCAGTCAATATACGCCTTGACTTATCACATAATTGTAATAAAACCAGCGCTCACCTTAAAGTAAAGATTTTTTATCATTGCTCGAGGTGTGTAGATTTTTTACGAAAATCTTAGCTTTTTTAAATTGTAAATTTTTAAGAAGAGAAGT
>CETI01073065.1_pt1 | contig 19660 bp, 18 predicted proteins | sample 361441 | NCBI WGS metagenome assembly CETI01 (sample SAMEA2622478, study PRJEB7988) | marine metagenome | biome: marine biome (ENVO:00000447); feature: deep chlorophyll maximum layer (ENVO:xxxxxxxx); material: "saline water (ENVO:00002010), including plankton (ENVO:xxxxxxxx)" | depth 90 m | reverse complement strand
TCTTCGCTATTTAAAATGGCAGTTGGATTAATAATTATGGCATTTGGTTTCTTTTTTATGACAAAAGCTTCTACTGAAGTTATAATGGAAGGGGATGAAGTTGTTCAAAAATCTGCTATGATATGGCTAGTTTTAGCATATTTATTTCATACCATTGGAGAGTTATGTGCTTCTCCTGTAGCTTTGTCTTTTATAACAAAATTGGCGCCAGTTAAATATGCTGCATTTATGATGGGTGCATATTTTGCAGCTACTGGATTAGGTAATAAAGTTGCAGGATTTGTTGGACAGCTTTCTGAAGGAGCAGGTGAATTCCAAGTATTCACTGGAATTGCTATTTTCTGTACTTTATTCGGAATTTTAGTTTTATTACTATTAAAGCCTTTAAAGAGATTAACTCATGGGGCAGAAGAAATGGATAGTTAATAATGAATAATACTGATCAATTTTTCAATAGAACTGTGATAGGCCACCCCGCCGCATTATTTGTCTTGTTTTTTACAGAAATGTGGGAGAGATTTTCATACTATGGTATGAGGGCTATTTTGGTAATTTTTTTAACTGGAGCAATAATTGGGGATAACCCTGGATGGGGATGGAGTTCATCATCTGCATTGTCATTGCTAGGAACATATGCTATGTTTGCATATTTAGCTCCTCTTGTAGGAGGTTGGCTAGGGGATAAAAAAATTGGTTACAGAAAAGCTGTTGTTATTGGTGCTTTACTAATGACAATTGGACATGCTGCTATGGCTGTAGAAACACCTGTTTTTTTATACATTGGAATTTCATTACTAGTTGTTGGAACTGGGTTTTTTAAGCCTAATATTACTTCAATAATATCAAAAATTTATGAGGGAAGAGACGATAAAAAAGATGGCGCTTTTAATATATTTTATATGGGTGTCAATGCTGGTGCGTTTTTAGGGATTATGCTATGTGGATGGGTAGGTGAAAGAGTAGGATGGTCCTTTGGTTTTGGTTTAGCAGGAATTTTTATGCTTCTTGGAATGATACAGTTTTATTATGCACAACCGTTATTTGGTGAAATCGGTGATGTTCCTGAAAAATCTAATCAAAAGTTAAGTGTAAAAGCAGCTACAAAAGAGAAACTTAACCCCTTTTTGCCAGTAGACTATTTTTTAATAATAGTATTTGTTTTAAGTGCCTTAATCTTTATAATTAATGATCCTTTAAGTAAAATAGGTGGAATAGATATTTTAAACTTCACTTATCTAGGAATGGAAAATTCATTGTTTTTCGCTCTTCTTGCTTTTATTGCATTTATATTATTATTATTTATTAGAATACCTAGATATACTCCGATTGTGAGAGATAGAATGATTGTATTTACTATATTTTGTGTTTTCACTGTTTTCTTTTGGGCTGCTTTTGAACAAGGAGCAGGATCTTTACCATTATATACTAGAGATTTTACAGATCGTTTTCTTGAAGGTAATGCTGCACTAATTTTTAAAATTGTAGATATTTCTGTGACCGTTATTCCGCTTTTAATTATCACATATGTGTTAATCAGTTTATTTAAGAAAACATATAGTCAAATTCCTTTGTCAAATATTATTCTGAGTATCAGTTTTGTTATAATCTGGGGAATTATAATTTTTAAAATATATAGTGAGTCACAGTCAACGTCAACTGAGGTGCCAATTACTTGGTTTGCAATACTTAACTCACTTTTCATAATTGTATTTGCTCCACTATTTGCAAGGTGGTGGGATAGTAGCTATAATCCCCCGGCTTCAGTTAAATATTTCTTAGGTTTAGCACTTTTAGGAGTTGGATTTGGATTTTTAGCTTTTGGGGCAAGAAATGTTCCAGCAGGTGCTGATAGTGCAACTTTGAGTATGATTTGGTTAGTACTAGCGTATTTATTCCACACTTTAGGTGAATTATGTTTATCTCCAATGGGACTTTCCTACTTGAGTAAACTAATTCCTGCAAGAATGATTGCTTTTATGTTTGGAGTATATTATTTAGCAGTTGCAATAGGGAATAAATTAGCACATTATATTGGGGGAGATATTGAAAATATTACTCAAGAGTATAGTTTATCCGGATTTTTTCTAATATTTACAATCATCCCTATAGCTCTTGGATTGATTTCCTTACTATTGCACCCTCTAATAAAGAAGTCTATGCATGGCGTTAAATAGTGCTAAATTTATTTTAAATATTGTATTAATTAATTTCTTATATCTTTTCTTACTTTTGTCAAACATTATATTATGATGAAATTAATAGTATATATAAAGCTCTTGTTTGTTTTTTTATTCTCGATTAATTCTGTTTCTCAGGAAATAAAATGGATTACACTTGAGGATGCTGTGTATTTGCAGGAAGCTGCTCCAAGAAATATAATTATTGATGTTTATACCAATTGGTGTGGACCTTGTAAATTACTTGATAGAAACACATTCGGTAATAAAGATGTCGCTAAATATATTAATGATAATTTCTATGCTGTTAAATTTAATGCTGAAGGTGATGATACTGTTAATTTTAAGGGATACACATTTGAAAACCCTAATTATGATCCAGCTAAAGCAAATAGAAGAAATAGTAGTCATCAATTGACTCAGGCATTTAGAGTTTCAGCATTTCCTACAATAGTTTTTTTAGATAAATCATCTAATTTACTCCATAAACTAAGGGGGTATAAAACACCAAAGCAACTAGAATTATATTTAAAATTATTTACTGATGATAACTATAAGCAATATCAGTCTCAGGAAGATTTTAATAAGTTTTTTGAAACTTTTGTTTACGAGTTTGACTCTAAATGATAATTATAAATCCTTACAGCTGTATCTTTACTTGCTCCTTTTTTATCTAATAAGTCTTCCAATTCATTATATAGTCTAATAATTCTTTCTCTTCCTTTATTTTCAAGAACAAAACCTAGTTCTTTTCTAATTTTATGCGTGTTTAAATCTTGTTGAATAAGTTCTTTAATTGCTTCTTTTTTAAGAATTAAATTAACCAATGATATGTACTTTAAATTTCTTAATAAGAATTTTCCAATTTGAAATGAAATCCAGCTTGATTTGTAGCAAACTATTTGAGGTGTTTTAATCAGTGCAGTTTCTAGGGTAGCTGTCCCTGAAGTTACTAATGCAGCTCTAGCTCTTTTAAGAATGTCATATGTTTGGTTTTCAGCAATTTTAACATTTACAAAGTTTTCGTTATCTAGATATTTATTATAAAATAATTTATCTTTTGACGGTGCAGCACATATAATAAAAGTATAGTCTTTAAAAAACTTAGTTGCGCTTAACATTATAGGTAATATTTTGCTTATTTCTTGATCTCTGCTTCCTGGCAGCAATGCTATTATTTTTTCGTTTTCTTTTGATTTAGTCTTTTCAGATTTTTTAATCACATCTAAAAGTGGGTGACCTACATAATGAACTTTATAATTTAGATTTTTATAAAATTGTTTTTCAAAAGGTAAAATAACATACATTTGGTCAATTACTTTTTTGATTGTTTTAATCCTATTTTGTTTCCATGCCCAAATTTGTGGAGATATATAAAAGTGATTTGTAAAATTCTTAGATTTTGCCCATTTAGCTATTCTTAAGTTGAAACCAGGAAAGTCAACATAAATTATTGCATCAGGATTGTAAGAAAGTATATCCCTTTTACACAGAGAAATATTTTTTAATATTTTCCCTAAGTTTAAAAAAACTTCTAAAAAACCCATGTAAGAATATTCTTTGTAATGCTTAACTAAATGATTAGTTTGATTTTTAATCAAATCACCTCCCCAACACCTAAATTCTGAATTTGGGTCTAATTTTTTCAGTTCTTTAATTAGGTTAGCACCGTGTAAATCACCAGAAGCCTCACCAGCTATTATATAATATCTCACTAAAAATTATTTATATATATGGTTAAAATTGCTACAAGAAAAGTTGCTATTAAAACTCCTCTTGCTCTTTCAACATAATTAAACTTTAAAAAAATAAAAAATGCGATTAAATTAACTATCGCTCCAAGACTGATAAGTTTTGTTATAAAATTATTATCTATTGATTCGTTAATAATTCTAAATATATTAGAAATACTTATTTCTTGAAATAAAAAAATAACTGTAAAAATTACTCCTATAATATTAGAAATAAGGCCAGTTGTTATCCCGAAAATTATATCTTTTTTACTCAATTTAATTTCCAGTTTTTTATTTTTTTAAGATCCTCGTATGAAGTCATATCATAGCTTATTGGTACGACTGAAACATAGCCTTTACTTAATGCCCATTCGTCTGTTTCCTCACTATTTTCTTGATTTACAAAATTTCCTGTTAGCCAATAATATTCTTTTCCAAGTGGACTGATTCTTTTGTCATAAGTATCCTCCCAATATCCTTTAGCCTGTCTACAAACTTTTATCCCCTTAAACTCTTTTAAATTTGAGGGAAAATTTACATTTAATATGAGATTAGATTTTTTCTGTTTTAACATGTTTAAACAAATTTTCTCTATATGTTTTTCACAAGGTTTAAAATCAGCATCCCAACTGTAATCAAGTAAAGAAAATCCAATAGATTTTATTCCTTCAATACCAGCTTCTACGGCAGCACTCATAGTTCCAGAGTAGATAACGTTAATTGAGGAATTAGCTCCATGGTTAATACCTGAAACACATAAGTCAGGTTTTCTATCTAAAATTTCACGAATAGCAAATTTTACACAATCTGCAGGAGTACCGGAAATACTATACTCTGTTTGAGGCCCATCATCAATTTTTTCTTTTTTTGAATATAAGGTATCACTTATAGTAATTGCATGTCCCATTCCACTTTGAGGGCTATCTGGTGCTACTACTACAACTTCACCAATTTTATTCATTACATGAATCAGTTTTCTTAGACCAGGTGCTGTTATACCGTCGTCATTTGTAACAAGAATTAAGGGTTTTTCCATATTTAAATATATGAAGACAAAAGTACACGAAATCTACTTTAACAAAAAATTATAAAACTAACCATATTTTTTGGTCTAGAATTTGAGTACTTTTATTCCATGCAAAACAATTTTTTCACCCTGCTTATTGCTTTTATAATGTGCCTAGCATCTTGCAGTTTTGTGTCTAAAGATTTTGATACAAGTGATAAAGACAATCTAGTAATTCAGTTAATTACTTATGTTTTAGACCAAGCTCATTATTTAGATAAAGAAATTAATGATGAATTTTCGGAGAAAGTGTTTAATACATTTCTTGAAAATTTAGATCCTTTTAAGAGATATTTTTACTCATCTGATATTGAAGATTTCTCTGCATATAAATATTCAATTGATGATGCATTCAAAAATCCAAATCTTGAATTTTTTGATTTAGTTTATGAGAGATATTCTAAAAGAATGTCTGAATCAGAAGAAATTTTTAAGGAGATTTTATCTCAACCCTTTGATTTTTCTAAAGATGAAGTTTGTGAATGTGATTTTGAAGTGCTTGATTATGTTAAAACTAAAGATGAATTATACGACAGATGGAGAAAACTTCTAAAAATATATGTTATTGAAAATTACCATGATGAAATAAAACTTGATTTAAAAAAACAAGAAGAAGACATTGAATTTAATCCAAGAACTCTAGCTGAAATAGAAAAAGAGACAAGAGATGCTCTGAGTGTAACAATGAATGATAATTATCGATTTATCACTCAAGAGATACAAAGGGGAGACTGGTTATCAGTTTATATTAATTCATTTGTATCTCAATATGATCCCAACACATCATATTTAGACCCAGAATCTAAAGATAGATTCGACGTAGATATGTCAGGTAATTATGCAGGTATAGGAGCTAGACTTCAAAAAAAAATTGATAAAGTTGAAATAACTGAGGTAATTTCAGGTGGTCCAGCTTGGAGAGATAATATACTTGAAAAAGGTGATGCTATTTTAAAGGTAAGACAGGATGATGAAAATGAAGCTGTCAGTATATTAGAGATGAGACTTTCTGAAGCTGTAAAACTCATTAAAGGAGATAAAGGAACTAAGGTCCATTTGACTATAAAAAAAGTAGATGGTAGTATTAATGAAGTTACAGTAAAAAGAGATATAGTATTATTAGAAGAGACTTACATAAAATCTTCAATAGTAGAAAAAGGTGATAACTTTTATGGCGTAATAAATATTCCGAAATTTTATATTGACTTTGATAATCAAAGTAACAGAGATGCTGCTAAAGACTTAAGAACTGAAATCAGTAGATTAAAAGAAGAAGGGGTAAAAGGATTGGTTATAGATTTGAGAAATAATGGTGGAGGAGCTCTTAAAACAGTGGTGGATATGGCTGGTATGTTTATTAAAAGTGGGCCCGTAGTTCAGGTTAAATATTTTGATAAAGAAAAACAGGTGTTAAGTGATAGAGATAGATCTATTTTGTGGACTGGGCCTCTTGTAATATTAGTAAATGAAGGGTCTGCATCTGCATCTGAAATTTTAGCTGCTGCTATGCAAGATTATAAAAGAGCCATAATTATTGGTGGTAATCAAACATGGGGTAAGGGTACAGTTCAAAATGTATTTCCTCTTAACAGAATGGTCAGAGGTAACACAAATGGAGATTTAGGTGCTCTGAGATATACTACTCAAAAATATTATAGAATTAATGGTGGATCTGTACAGTTGGAAGGAGTGAAAAGCGATATAAATGTTCCTTACAGATACAAGTATTTAGACTTTGGAGAAAAAGATTCAGAGAATCCTTTACAATGGGATGAGATAGATGATGTTGATTATACTAAATGGCAAAGTAATTTTGACTTTGAAGAGGCTATTGAAAAAAGTAAAATCAGAATGACTGATAATGAATATTTAAATTTAGTTGAAGAGAATGCTAAATGGATTAAATCTATTAGGGATGATAAAGTTATAAACCTTAATTATGAAAAATTCAAAGAAGAGTTAGAAAATAATTCTTTAAAAACAGAAAAATTTAAATCTTTAAATGATTATTCACTTGATTATAAGTTTCAATCACTTCCTTATGAGCTAGATTTAATAAAAAAAGATTCAGTACTTGGAATAAAGAGGGAAAGATGGCATAAAAGTCTAAATAAAGACTTTTATATTGATGAGGCTTTAAATGTTCTTTCTGATTTAAGATTTTCATACCTTGAAAATTAACTTGTGATCTATGTCTACATTTATCAAAAAGTTTTTTGATTTTAGGAAGAACTTCCTTGGTGTATTAAGTTTTTATTATATTTTTTCCGTATTCTTAATTTCTGTTTTTGCATATGTGATTGCACCTGATAATTCATTTAATGCAAACAATATGAATTTGTCAATCCATTCGAAAAAACCTGGTTTTAAGGTTACAATGATAGTCCAAGAATCAGTTAATAAAAACTCATTTAAATCATTTTTTTTAGGCCTTGAAAATCAAGAGAATCATATCCCAGTAACTAGCTATGAAATAAAAGATGATATTGTTTATTATTTGCCATACGATATTTCCGATACCATTATTAAAACCATAGAATTAAGTAAGGTTAAAATAGTAGATAAAAAATATTACTTTGGAACAGATAAATTTGGTAGAGATGTTTTGAGTAGAATCATTATTGGTTCTAGAATTTCTTTTTATATCGGATTTATCTCTGTTTTAATTTCTTTAATTATCGGAGTAACTTTAGGATCTATATCAGGTTATTATTCCGGTTTTGCTGATAAAATTATTATGTGGCTAATTAATGTTACTTGGTCTATTCCAACTCTACTATTGGTTATTGCTATTACACTTGCTTTAGGAAAAGGTTTTTGGCAGGTTTTTATTGCGGTTGGATTAACCATGTGGGTTGAGGTTGCGAGAATTGTTAGAGGTCAAGTTAAACAATATAAAGAAAGGCAATTTGTTGTGGCGGCAAATGTTATGGGTTTTAATGATTTTAGAATCATAACTAAACACATTCTTCCAAACATAGTCTCGCCATTAATTGTTATTTCAGCAGCTAATTTTGCAGCATCAATATTAATTGAAAGTGGTTTAAGTTTTCTAGGTTTAGGCGCTCAGCCTCCTATGACAAGTTGGGGTTTAATGATTAAAGACCATTATAATTATATAATATTAGGAGAACCATTTTTAGCTATAATCCCAGGATTATGCATTATGCTACTTGTTTCTGCGTTTATGATTCTGGGTAATTCTTTAAGGGATATATTGGATGTAAGAAATTAGTCTTTTTGAGGAGGAAACTGTAATAAAATTTTATTAACCATTGCCTTAATTTTTTCACTTTTTTTATCTGCCTTATCGGTATAAATATATCCTTTCCCTATACCTTGCCATACAAGCTCGTTTTTATTATTATCAACTATATCAATAAAAAGAACTCCCTCGTTGTACTTAAATGAGTTAAGATACCAGCTACCTGCGTAAACTCCCATACCACCATAAGGTACAGCATAACCATAATAATTATTTGATGGATAAAAATCAACTTTTTGATTAGTTTGCGTGAAAAAATTAATGATGAAATCAGGCTCAATTGAACTTTTTCTAAATCCCTTATTGTATAGTTCAATATCAATAGCTTTTAAAATCCTCTTTTTGTCAATATCATTCATTTTTACTTTGTCAATTCCTTTTTTAGAAAATGCATAAGTTTTTAAATCAGAAAATTCTATATTTTCATTAAAGTCTGATGTCACTCTAATAGAGTCGCAGGACATAATAAATGACATTGCTAAAATTAAAAAGGATATTTTTTTCATATTATAAATTTTCTAATAGTTTATCTTCCACTAAGTTAGGTAAAGTTACTTTAAGTTCAGGATTTTTTTCCATAGCTCTTTTAATTTGATCAGTTGCGCCTTGGTTTCTAGCCCAATTTCTTCTAGCTATTCCATTATTAACATCCCAGAATAACATTGATTTTATTTTATTTTCACTCTCTTTAGATCCGTCAATTAGCATGCCAAAACCTCCGTTTATTACTTCACCCCATCCAACTCCACCTCCGTTATGAATGCTTACCCAAGTTGCACCTCTAAAACTGTCACCAATAACATTTTGAATTGCCATATCTGCAGTAAATTGAGATCCATCATAAATATTCGATGTTTCTCTGTATGGGGAGTCGGTTCCTGAAACATCATGGTGATCTCTTCCTAAAATGACTGGGCCAATCCTTTTATTTTTAATAGCTTCATTAAAAGCTTTTGCAATTTCTATTCTACCGTTTGAATCTGCATAAAGAATTCTAGCTTTTGAACCGACAACTAAATTATTTTCTTTAGCAGCTTTTATCCATTGTATGTTGTCTTTCATTTGTTGTTTAATGTCCATTGATGCACTTAGAATCATTTTTTCCAAAACTTTACAAGCAATATTATCCGTTATATCTAAATCTTCTTCTTTTCCAGATGTACAAACCCATCTAAATGGTCCAAAACCATAGTCAAAACACATAGGACCCATAATATCTTGAACATAACTAGGATACTTAAAACTTCCATCTTGGTTTAAAATATCAGCATTAGCTTTTGAAGCTTCTAATAAAAATGCATTTCCGTAATCAAAAAAATATGTTCCATTATTGACGTGCTTATTTATTATTTCAACATGTTTTTTTAAAGTTGTCTGTACTTCTTTTTTGAATTTTTCAGGGTCTTGATGCATTAACTTATTTGACTCTTTAAAAGTATACCCTAAAGGATAATAACCACCTGACCATGGGTTATGCAAAGATGTTTGATCACTTCCAATATCAATCTTTATTTTATTATCGTAAAAAGATTCCCATACTTCAACAATATTTCCATGATATGCTATTGAAACAACCTCTTTTTTTTCTTGAGCAATTTTAACTCTCTTAACTAATTTTTGTGAATCGTCTATAACTTCATCAACCCACTTTTGATTATATCTTGTATTAATTGCTTTTAAATTAACTTCTGCACAAATCGTAATACAACCCGAAATATTTCCAGCTTTAGGTTGTGCTCCACTCATTCCTCCCAGACCAGATGTTACAAAAATTCCACCCATGGGGGGTTTACCAATTTTTCTAAATGCATTTAGTACAGTTATTGTAGTGCCATGTACAATTCCTTGTGGACCTATATACATGTAACTTCCAGCAGTCATTTGTCCGTATTGACTTACACCTAAAGCATTAAATTTTTCTAAATCTTTCTTTTTCGAATAATTTGGTATTACCATTCCATTTGTCACAACAACTCTAGGTGCATTTTTGTTTGAAGGAAAGAGACCTAAAGGATGTCCTGAGTACATAACTAAGGTCTGATTATCTGTCATTTCAGATAAATACTTCATAGTTAAAAGATATTGAGCCCAATTTTGAAAAACAGCCCCATTACCTCCGTATGTTATTAATTCGTGGGGATGTTGAGCAACCTTTTTATCAAGATTATTTTGAATCATTAACATGATACTTGCAGCTTCTTTTGATTTATGAGGGTAATCTTTTATAGGTCGCGCGTAAATATCATAATCAGGTCTGAATCTATACATATATATTCTTCCATATTTTTCAAGCTCTGATTTAAATTCATGTATTAATTCTTTATGAAACTTTTGGTCAAAGTATCTTAAAGCATTTTTAAGTGCTAGTTTTTTTTCATTCTGATTTAAAACACCTTCCCTTATTGGTGCGTGATTAACACTAGGGTCATATTTTTTTACTTTTGGTAATTCGTTAGGAATACCTTGTAATATTTCATTTTTAAAATCCATACTAATTTAATTTTGGATTATAGCCATAAGGGCAATGTTTACAATTACTTTTACAACAATATCCTCTTTTAAGGTGATATTTTTCTGTGAAACATTTATATCCATCTTCAGTTATATAAAAATCTTCATTATTCATTAATATTGGTGCAATTGTAATACCAAAGATAAATTAAAAGACAATAATTTCGATTATCTTTGTGCGTAGTTATTATAATGAAAAAACTCCCTTTATACTTAGCTATTATTTTCTTCACTTATAGTTGTGGAACTAAAAGAGTTATTTACAACAACAAAAAGATTGAGACTAAAAAAGAGAAAAAAATAAAGAAACCTAAATCCAAAACTAAAAAGGTCAAGAAAGTTGTAGTCCCAAGGATTTTAAATACCGAAGATTATGTAAATTATTATTCTAACATAGCTATGGATGAGATGATTCAGTATGGTATCCCAGCTAGTATTACCTTAGCTCAAGGTATTTTAGAGTCAGGAGCAGGTAAGGGAAGACTAGCAGTTGAGGCTAATAATCATTTTGGAATAAAATGTCACGATTGGAATGGTAAGAAAATATATCATGACGATGATGAAAAGCAGGAATGTTTTAGGAAATATGATAATCCAGAATACTCTTACAGAGATCATTCTCTTTTTTTAAAAAACAGAGGCAGATATTCATTTTTATTTGATTTTGATAAGGACAATTATAAACAATGGGCAAAAGGATTAAAAAAAGCAGGCTATGCTACAGATCCTAAATATCCACAAAAATTAATTGATTTAATTGAAAGGTATGAGCTTTATAAGTTTGATAATATAGTCTTGAAAAAGAAAAATAAAATTTACAAGGTAAAAAAAGGTGACACCTTGTATTCAATTTCAGCCAGATTTAATATGCCAGTAGAGTTGATAATAAAAATGAATAATCTTGCTACAGAAGAGATTAATGTAGGGGACACACTAATCATAAAAAAATAATACTCAAGTCATCAACGTTTTGGTGTAATCAATGTAGTGGACCAGTGAGGATTGTTTGATTATAGCCTGAACCAAAAGCTTGTTGATGATCTTGAATATTACATTGGTCCAAAAATAATTTAAAAAATAGTTTGAAAAACTTAACTAGTGGATAATAAATCAACAGTCTTTTGTTAATAAAGTGTAACTAAACTCTATCAATTGAAATTATTAATGATCCAGAATTTCCACCCCAATTATTCTCAGCTCTAAATCCATTTTCAAAGCATATCTCTTTTACAATTTGTTTCATCTGTTCACTGTTCCCAGTGACAATTTCAAAATCATCAACCCCGTTATTGTAATTAGTAATCAACCAGTTTGGAAGTATATCTTTAACCTTTGCGTAAGTGAAACCGTGCAAATCAATTTTTAACAAAAAACCTCTATTTTAGTTTATGTTTTATAGAATTAAATTTCTTAAGCTCAGTATGAGACAAAACTCTTAATAACATCTCTTCAGCCTCTTTGTCTAACGATAATGCTTTTTGTGGAGAAGCTCCATTTGAAGCCATATGTTGTGCTTTTTTGTAAGTTGAGTAAATAACTCTACTCACATAATTCATTTTATTTTCATCTAGACCAATCTCTTCGAATAATTCAAAATTCAGAGACTTAACTTCCTCGATAGATTTGTAATCAGAATTAGCAAATGAAAAATTTAATGTTAAAAGAATTATTATAAGGCTTAAAAAATATTTTTTCATGTTATTCTATTTCTCTAAATATAGTTAATTTATTTTTGAAATATATATCTCATTTTCAATTTTTTCGACTTTAATTAAATCAAGCTTTCTTAGTGATTTTATTGTTTTGTCCCATGCTTTATTACTTAATCCAGATTGGTCTTTTAACTCATTAATAAGTTGATTTTCATTATTGATAAGTTTGAAAATCGCTTCTTCTTTTTCAGATAGCACGATTTTTTTCTTTTCAGGTCTCATTTGTGGAAAAAACAATACTTCTTGTATTGAAGAATTATTTGTCATAAGCATTACTAAACGATCTATTCCAATACCAATTCCAGATGTTGGAGGCATACCATACTCAAGGGCTCTAAGAAAATCATAATCAATGAATTGTCCAGCTTCTAAATCACCTTTTTTAGAAAGTTCAAGTTGTTTTTCAAATCTTTCTTTTTGGTCTATAGGGTCATTAAGCTCACTGTAAGCATTTGCAATCTCTTTACCATTCACAATGAGTTCAAATCTTTCGGTTAAATTTATGTCATTTCTGTGAACCTTTGTTAAAGGGCTCATTTCTTTAGGGTAATCAGTTATAAAAGTAGGTTGAACAAAATTTGACTCGCACTTTTCTCCGAAAATTGAATCAATGATCTTTCCTTTTCCCATTGTATTGTCAATTTCAACGTCTAAATCATTAGCCGTTTGTCTTAGAAGTGCTTCATCCATTGTTGAAATATCTATTCCAGTGTATTTTTCTATAGCTTCATATATTGAAATCCTTTGATATGGAGCTTTAAAGTCAATCAGTTTATCTCCTACCTTAATATTGGTTTTTCCGTTAGAATCAATGGCAACTTTTTCTAGTAACTGCTCTGTCATATTCATCATCCAATTGTAATCTTTATAAGAAACATAAAGTTCTAATATTGTAAACTCTGGATTGTGTGTCCTGTCCATCCCTTCATTTCTAAAATCTTTTGCAAATTCATAAACGCCATCAAATCCACCCACAATAAGTCTTTTTAAATATAGTTCATTAGCTATTCTCAAGTATAGGGGTATGTTTAAAGCATTATGATGAGTTAAGAATGGTCTTGCTGTGGCACCTCCAGGAATAGGCTGTAGTATAGGTGTCTCTACTTCTAAATATTCTTTATTGTTTAAAAAATTCCTTATGCTATTTGTAATTAAAGTTCTTTTAATAAAGGTCTGTCTTACATCAGTGTTTACAATTAAATCAACATACCTTTGTCTGTATCTTAGTTCAGGATCGTTAAATTCATCATATGTGTTACCTTTACTATCTTCTTTTGGAAGTGGTAATGGTCGTAGTGATTTAGAAAGTAATTTAAAATTTTTAACCAATACAGTTTTCTCACCAACCTTTGTTTTAAATAATTCACCTTCAACTCCGATGATATCTCCAATATCTAATAGCTTTTTATAAAATTCATTGTAATATGTTTTGTCTTCTCCGCTACAAATTTCGTCTCTGTTAAAGTAAAGTTGAATTCGTCCTTTGCTATCTTGTAATTCAGCAAAACTTGCATTTCCTTGTATTCTTCTTGACATCAATCTACCAGCTATAACAACATTGGTTCCCTCTTGAAAATTATTTTTAATTTCTAAAGAGTAACTAGAAACTGGAAATAAATCAGCAGGATAAGGATTAATTCCAAGAGATTTGATTTTCTCTAATTTTTCTCTTCTTACTTGTTGTTGTTCGCTAAGTTCCATTTCATCTGAGGTATTACAAATACAAATATACTTTTAATTGAAATAAAAATGAATACAGAATTAATTTTTAAAAGATAACTATATTTACTTTTAATTTGCATTTATGAGTTTATTTAGGGTTTTTTTATCTATCCTCTGCCCTCCATCAGCTGTATTTGACAGAGGATGTGGGTCAATTTTAATAGTATTTATTTTATGGCTTTGTGGATGGGTTCCAGGTGTAATTGCAGCTTTAGTTATTTTAAATAATCCAAAAAATAAAAATGAATAGAGAAATTAAATTTATTGATTTAGGGCAGATGGATTATAAAGATGCTTGGGATTATCAACAAAATCTATTTGATGAAATTATCGAAATAAAGAAAAAAAACAGACAAAATAATACGAATAATTCTACACCAAATTATTTTATTTTCGTTGAACATCCACATGTATATACTTTGGGAAAAAGTGGTAATATTTCCAATTTGTTAATTGATGAAAACCAGCTAAAAAATAAAAATGCAAGTTTCTATAAAATAAATAGAGGTGGAGATATTACCTATCATGGACCGGGACAAATAGTTTGTTATCCAATTTTAGATTTGGAAAATTTTTTTACTGATATTCATAAATATCTCAGATTCTTAGAAGAAACTGTGATCCTTGCACTGGAAAATTATGGAATCAAGGGTGAAAGAAATAATGGTAAAACTGGTGTATGGATGGATGTTGACACACCTTTTCCTAGAAAAATTTGTGCAATGGGTGTAAGAGCAAGTAGATGGGTTACAATGCATGGATTTGCACTTAATGTAAATGTTGATTTAGATTATTTTAATAACATAGTGCCTTGTGGATTAACAAACAATATTGTTACATCAATATACAATGAAAGAAAAGACTATGATTTAGCAATTAATGATGTAAAATCTGATTTAAAAGAATGTTTTTCAAAAACATTTAACTCAACCTTTATTTAATAGTATAAAATTTGATAGTTCTGTCATCGGATTTTAACGAAAATTCGATTTCATCTTTATAAGTACTAAAATTAGCTTCACTTTTGGAGTAAATTGGGAATCCATCTTGAATATTAAGATTTTTATCTAAAAAGTATAAGTTCTTGTTTTGCGAATCATAAACAGTGACAAATTCGTTTTTATTTAAGTTGTAAATTTTAAAACCATCATATTTTCCAAATTCAATTTCTGTTTCTTTGCCTAGATTTGCTATAATATTTTTTTGTAAAGTAATTAGAAGGGTTTTGCTAGAGATTAATTTGCTATTAAATGACATTGATTCACCGATTTTTACATCACCTTTCATATTAATTTTTACAATCTCGTTTTTATTCGATGTTGAAACTAAATTGTTTTCGTTCTGGTATATTTCGTTATTAGAATAATTATAATTGCCTTTAGGTTTAATTCTAATTTTTCCTCTTCTGTCTAGGATTAATAATTCGTCAATAGTTTTAAAAACAATAATATCCTTACCACTAATCCTGAAATGTTTTGGTTTTGTGATTATTTCTGATTTTTTTTTGTATTCAAACCCTTTAACTCTTTTACCTTTAGAATCAAACATAAACAACTCTCTATTTTGAGTTATTAAAAGTCTGTAATTTTTGTTTTTGTCATAATCAAAAATCGAAATTGGTTTAGTTATCTTATCATCAAATTTGAGAGGGAATCTTCCAACATTTCTACCTTTTCTATCAATTACAAATAAGTTATTTTCTGTGTTAAACACATATTGTAATTTTCCGTTTTTATAAGTGTCTATTTGATGTATTTCTTTTAAAATTTTACCATTAATTTTTTTTGTCCATTCAACTTGTCCATCGCTATTTATTAGGTGTATTTTGTTCTCCGAATCTTGAACAATAATTTCATTTTTATTATTGATGTGGTTTTTAACAATTATTGGTCCTAAAATAATATCATTAGCTAGATTAATTTCAAATTTTAAATTGTCTTTATCGTTATTAGATTCAGTCTTAAATTCTGAAATAATTCCGTTTATATTCAAAATATTATCACCGTTTTTAAATTGAAATATTTTAAAATCTTTAGCTTTTGTTTTCTCAAATTCAAAAAAATTAAATTCTTTATCCTGATTTGTAATTAAAGCATCGTATTCTTCTAATAAATCAGTTTCAAAATCAAAATATAGACTTTTATCATCGTTTTTAATTTCTTCTAGTCTGCTTTTATCTTCGGTTTTTATGTTGCAATTATCTATAACTCCGTCTAATAGAATCAGGTTGTTTGAAGTGCTAATATTCAACAACAAGTTTCCTGCAGAAATTAATTTTTCTTTATCAAAAATTTTATCCATAAAATAATTTGTAAAGCTGCTGTCTAAAGCAATACTAAAATTCGTATTATTCTGATTAATTTTTTTGAACTTATTAATAAAATGCTTTTTATTTATCGCATGAACTTTATTTTCATTATTTGAAATAATGTCAATATTTTTAAACGAGTAAAATTGTTTTTTGTTAGTGCTATCATTTATAAGTTGCTTTCCAATAATATCATAGTGTTCTATTTTATTCCCATAAAGCCCAATTATAATTTGCTTATCAATTTTTATTTTGTTTATGTCATTAACCAGGCTTTTTAAAGTTGAATTGGAATTAATGATAGAGTTAAAGTAATGATTATTGGCTATGCTGTTTTTAAATTTACTTAGATTATTTATTGATATTATAATCTTTGAATTTTCATTAATCAAATCATAAGGTTCTATGTCTTCTGAGATATTTTTACAGGAAAATAAAATAAAAAATAAAAAAAATGATAGAAGAAAAGTTCTCATTGATTAATAATTGCTTACTAAATTAAAAATCAATTGTTAATTGTTCATCATAAAGCTTGAAACTTTTTCTGTGATGCTTTGTTATTCCAAACTGTTTTATTGCATTCTTATGTTCAGCAGTTGGATATCCTTTGTTTTTGCTCCATAAATATTGAGGAAAATTTTTATGCAAATTTATCATAAACTTATCTCTATAATGTTTCGCGAGTATTGATGCTGAAGCTATACTTAAATATTTTTGATCTCCTTTGACTATTGTTTGATGAGGAATTTTTTTATAATTTTTGAATTTGTTGCCGTCGATAATTAAAAATTTAGGTTTTATTTCTAAATAATCCAAGCATTTATGCATAGCTAATATCGAAGCATTAAGAATGTTAATTTCGTCTATTTTATCCGGATAAATATTTTGAACGCTGTAAGCTATTGAATTTTCTATTATAATTTTTGTTAATTTTTCTCTTTTAGCATGAGACAATTTTTTTGAATCATTTATCGTTTTATTCTTAAAATTAGGTTTTAAAATCACAGCAGCTGCGGTTACTGGACCCGCAAGACATCCTCTTCCTGCTTCGTCTAATCCGCATTCAAATTCAAACTCACTAAAACTATAATTCAGCATAAAAATTTGTTAATTATCAATGGTTAGTTGGTTTCTAATTACTTTTGTAACGATATTCGAATAAATGAAAAGATATATACTATTAATTTTGGCCATCCTTTGGGCTAATCTTTTTTTCTCACAAGATATCCAGATGCCTAAACCACCTTCTCAAGATCTTGAACGTGGAAGTAATTTACAAAATTCTTCAATTAGAGACTCTCTTATGAGTAGGTTTGGAAATAGAAGTACCAAATTAAATAAAAATCCTGATGCCAAAATCGAAGACTATCTTATTATTACAAGAAAAAATGACACAATAGTTATTGATACCTCATTGACAATTGAAAAATATCACAAAATAAATTTTCTTAGAAAAGATGATTTTGAGCTTCTTCCTTTCTCCAATACTGGAGTCGCATACAATACTCTTAGTTTTTCACCTATTACTTCTATTTCCCCAAAAATTGGAGCCAATAATAAGTATTTAAGCTATGACTCTGTTGATGATGTAGTCTATTACGATCTTCCAACTCCCTTTACTGAGCTTATGTATAGATCAGCATTTGAGCAAGGTCAACTTCTTGATGCAGTTTATTCGGTTAATACTTCAAGACAATTTAATTTTTCAATTTCAAGAAAAGGTTTAAGGTCTCTAGGAAATTATCAGAATTTTATAAGCAGTAGCTCCAATTTTAAATTAACGACAAATTATTTTTCTAAAAATAATAAGTATAGGCTTAGAACTCATTATTTAAATCAAAAGCTTTTTGCTGAGCAAAATGGAGGAATTAATAATTCTGATACTGAAAATTTTGAAAACGGGGTTAATCAGTTTTTGGATAGAGGAGTTTTTGACCCAAATTTTGAAAATGCTCACAATGAATTTTTGGCAAAGAGATTTTATCTTGATCAAAAATTTTCTTTAAAAGAAAAAGATTCACTTAACAAAAGTAGTCTTGAAATCTATAATGCAATTTATTTTGAAGAATTAAAATATAAGTTTCAGCAAAGTTCTGTAGATGATTTTTTTGGAAATGCCTTTGTACCACAGGAAATCAATGATCAAATATTTTTAAATACTTTAAATATTGAGGCAAAGCTTTCCTATAAATCAGCTAGTTTGGGTAATGTAGATTTAGGTTTAAGATATGTTGGTGATAAATATAGATTGGATAACTATGGGTTGAATGAATTTGTAGACGACTTATCTGCAATTAATTCGAAGACTACCTTCTTTTTAGCCGACTATTCTAAAAAATTAAAAGGGCTTGATTTAAAAATATATTCTGAGAATTATATTTTTGGAGATAATAATTCAAATTTATTTGTAACAGATTTAAGAATTAATCTCAAAAATCAAAATTTTTTATCATTAAGATATAGTCTAGCTTCTGCTTCCCCAAATTACAATTATTTACTTTACTCTAGTAACTACGAAAGTTACAACTGGAACAATCAATTTGATAACACCTTATCAAATTCTTTAGGTTTTCAATTCAAGTTGAAAAAAATTCTTGATTTAGACGTGAACCTAATTTCAGTAAGAAAACACATTCAATTTGAAAAAAAATTGTTTGATATTGAGGATGAATTGGGTAACATAATCATACCTGTTCAGTCCAATGGGGAACTTGATTTGTTAAAAATAAATTTAAAACGTAAAATAAATTTTGGAAAGTTTTCTATCGATTCTAGACTAATGTTTCAAAAATCTATTTCAGATGATATTGTAAATATTCCAGATATAATTTCAAGAAATACAATTTACTTTAGTACTGACATGTTTCAAAAGGCATTATTTCTTCAAACTGGATTTGGAATAAAATACTTTTCAAAATATTATATGAATGGATACGACCCATTATTATCAGAACTTTATTTGCAAAATGATAAAAAAATAGGTGAATTCCCTCTTATTGATTTTTTTATAAATGCTAAAATTCAACAAACAAGATTATACTTAAAGTTTGAGCATTTGAATTCTTCATTTACTGGATATAATTATTACTCTGCACCAAATTACCCCTACAGGGATTTCACCTTTAGATTTGGTTTAGTTTGGAATTTTTTCATGTAGTTAAGTTGT
>CETI01032492.1_pt1 | contig 19728 bp, 16 predicted proteins | sample 361441 | NCBI WGS metagenome assembly CETI01 (sample SAMEA2622478, study PRJEB7988) | marine metagenome | biome: marine biome (ENVO:00000447); feature: deep chlorophyll maximum layer (ENVO:xxxxxxxx); material: "saline water (ENVO:00002010), including plankton (ENVO:xxxxxxxx)" | depth 90 m | reverse complement strand
AACGCATGGAAAACCCCACCGGGAGCAAGACCAAATAGAGATGGCAATGCCAATTTATTGGCAAAAAACAGTTTCTAGTTAGCCATCAGGGTTGGTTGCACGAGGTTAAGTGCGAACTTGATCCCAGATAAATGACTAATTTCAATGACAGAACCCGGCTTACAGATTGTCTGGCTTAAATAAAAACTATCTACACATCATAAATTAGAAATTTAGGAAATGTTCACGTTTTGATTCACTAAAGATTCAAATCTGGACCAAGAAAACAACTAATACGTTTTTTTACAAAATACGTGTTTTTAGTCAAAATATAGCAAAGAAATAAGGTATTGACGTATTGGTTGAAACCCATATTATCCCATGTATTCCCAAAGGAGGGGGATATGGTGTTTAGAAGGTCAAATCATCTAAATAGTGTTGATTTCTTTCAGGACATCTTTGACTTAAAAAAACATGTTTTTATCGACTTACGAAAACAAGTTAGACAAAAAAGGGAGGGTGTCCGTGCCAGCCAGTTTTAGATCTTATTTAAGCAGCATGGGATATAATGGTGTAGTTTGTTATCCGTCCTTTAACAACACTTCAATAGAAGCATGTCCTCAAAATAGAATAGAAAAACTTTCTGAATCTATAGATTCCCTGAATCCTTTTGAGGAAAAGAGAGATATCTTTGCAACGTCTGTTTTAGCTGATAGTTCAAATCTTCAGTTTGATAGCGAAGGAAGAGTTTCTTTACCTGAAAAATTATTAAGTCATGCAAAAATAAAAGAATCAATGCTTTTTGTTGGTCAAGGGAAAACTTTTCAAATTTGGGAACCAAAATTATTTGAAAAATTTAAATCTCAAGCTAGAAAAAAAGCCAATTTACATAGGGCAAGTTTAAAATGGGAAAAAAAATTTAACAAGGAAGGTGAATAATGACAATTAATGTAAATGTAGCAGAACTTAGAGAATTAAAACCTAGAATTTTAGTATTAGGAATAGGTGGAGCTGGAGGAAATGCAATAAATGGAATGATCGAAGCGGGAATGAAGGGAGTAGAATTTGTTGCAGTAAATACAGATGCGCAGGATTTAAAAAATAATAAAGCTGATGCAAAAATACAATTAGGCTCTAATTTAACAAAAGGTTTAGGCGCTGGAGCAAAAACGGATATCGGACAAGCTTCTGCAGATGAATCACTAAATGAAATAATAAATTATATTCAGGGAAGCAATATGGTTTTTATAACAGCCGGAATGGGAGGCGGAACTGGAACTGGCGCCTCACATGTAATTGCAAGAGCCGCTAAAGAGTTAAATATTTTAACAGTTGGGGTTGTTACCTTGCCTTTTTTATATGAAGGCCCTGGCAGAATGAGAAGAGCTTTACAAGGATTAGATGAATTAAAAAAACATGTTGATACTAACATTGTTATTCCAAATCAAAATTTATTTAAAGTAGCAAATGAAAAAACTACTTTTGAACAATCTTTTGAATTATCAAATAGAGTTCTTAAACATGGAGTTCAAAGTGTTACTGATTTGATGGTTCGACCAGGACTTATTAATCTAGATTTTGCCGATGTTGAAACAGTGATGAGCGGCATGGGCAAAGCTATGATGGGAACTGGTGAAGCAGAAGGTGAAAAGAGAGCATTAGAGGCCGCAGAGACAGCTTTAAAAAATCCATTAATAGATGAATATTCATTAAAAGGAGCGAAAGGATTATTAATAAATATTACAGGAGGTAAGGATCTTACTCTTTTTGAAGTTGACGAAGCTGTAAACAAAGTTAGAGCAGAAGTCGATCCTGAAGCTGAATTAATTATTGGAGCTATAACCGATTCTGAGATGCAAGGAAAAATGAGAGTTTCAATAGTTGCGACAGCTCTTGATAACCAAACTCCACAAACAAAACCAGTAGTCAGTATAGTTCACAAAATTCAAAATAGAAATAATATATACAATAATAGTATTGCAAAAAATGTAGCCAGCAATCAAGCGACTCTGAGAGCTACTGAGGGAGCTACAGCTTTAGAATTAAATACATCAATTGAAGAAAATAAAATAAATGAAGAAAAAAATTCAGTTGAAAATAAAATAGTCGAGAACATTTCTTTAGAAAATGCAAATTATTTACAAAGCCTGGAAGAAAATTCTTCAGATGATGTTATGCCAAAATTTGAAGTTGATAGTATTGAATTGGCTTCACCTCAGCTATTTTCTGAAGAAGAAATGAGTCGCGAAACAAATGAAAATCAAGATAACAGTCCAAATGAAATGACTATGTTTGATCAAACGAATCCTCAAGAAAATTTAGAGAGTTCAACAGAAGTTAAAGAAAGTAATGAAGTTAAGGAACCCGAAATGTTTGAAGAAAAGGATTCCGAGGATGATTTTGAAATACCAGCTTTTTTAAGAAGACAAAAAAACTAAATGAAAGAGAGTAGCAAAATTTATGAATGCCACCATGTCATTGGATCCAAAAAAACATTATCCAGTGATGCTGAATCAAGTCCTAAGCATTATATCCCCTCAACATGGTGGCACTTTTATTGATTGTACTTTTGGCGGCGGTGGATATTCCGAGGAAATTCTTAAATATAAAAATACTAAAGTTTTTGCTCTTGATAGAGACCGTTTAGTAATTAAACATGCAGATTATCTAAAAGAAAAATTTCCAAAAAGATTTATTTTTTTTAAAGATAAATTTAGTAGTTTAGAAAAAATTATTCAAAAAAATATAAAACCTAAGGCTATAATATTTGATTTAGGCCTGTCCTCTTTACAATTATCAGATCAAGAAAGGGGATTTTCTTTTAAATCAGAAAATTCGCTTAGCATGGAGATGGGAATTAATAAGTATTCAGCTTACGATGTAGTGAATCACTTAGATAAAAAAACTTTAACAAGCATTATTAAAGTTTTAGGAGATGAAAAAGAAGGAAAAAATATTGCTAATTACATTGTAAATTACAGAAAGAAAAAGCCAATAAATAATTCCAACGAACTAAGCGTAATTATTAAAAATGCAAAAAAAAAATATAATAATTATAAAAAAAATCCAGCTACAAAAACTTTTCAAGCTATAAGGATATTTGTTAATCAAGAGCTAACTGAGCTAGTTTTAGCTTTAAAAGCAGCTACAAAATTATTATCTGAAGGTGGCATTTTACTTGTTGTAACTTTTCATTCTTTAGAAGATAAAATAGTAAAAAACTTTTTTAATTTTTATTCGAATTTAAGAAATAAGCCGTCAAGATATTTTCCTTCATATGAAGAAAAAACTATTTTATTTAATTTAAAAAATAAGAAACCAATTCAACCTGACGATAGTGAAATAAAAAATAATATAAGATCAAGATCTGCAAAACTTAGATATGCAATAAGAAATGATAAGGAATTTAATTCTTTAGAAGAGTTTGAAAGAAAATTTCAAAATTATACTGAACTTGAAGGAATGAAAGTATGAGCTTAGATTCAAAAATATGGATAAATACACTACCTGAGACCCGAAAAAAAAATGAAGGTAAAAGTTACGATGTATCAAGCGATAAATGGATTGAAACTATACCTCAAAAGAAAAAAATAAATAAATTAAGAGTTTACTCAATTACTACTACATTTTTTATTTTGGGGCTAATTTTAGTTTCAATCATTAAAAATGAAACCAGGGGATTGCAAAGAGAAATTGATAAGCTTCAAGCATCAATTGATATAATTAAATTAGATTTACACAAAGCTGAAATTGATTATGAAGTATTAACCTCACCAAAGAACTTATCTAGTATGGCAAAAGAATATTTAGAAGATGATTTAGTTTTTTATGAAAGATCTCAAATAAGAAGAAAAGGCGAAAATAATCAACTATTAACAAAATCAATATTAAAAAAGGAAAACAGCAAAATCAATAAATTAGGAGAAAAAACAAAAAAAGGTATTGCTAAAAAAATAAAAACAAAGAAAGAAGAATTAAAAAAACTACAAGAGATTTACTCAAATCCATCCGAAATTCCAAAAGAAGCAAAAGTGACATTTCAAAAAAAAATAAAAACAATAAAGGAAGAATTGGTGCTATTAAAGGAATCGCCTAAAGATGCTCTAATATCTGAAAAAATTACAAAATGGGGCGGTATCCAATTAGTTAAAGCTTTCTTAGGCATTCCTGTTATTCCAGGCAAATAATGATTAATGAGCAAGAATAAAAAAAAACCTTCAAAACAAAAAAGTTTTTTTTTTAAAGATTATTTAGAATCAGAAAATATTTTTGATAAATTTAGTGACAAATCAATAAAGATTTTGCCTAGTAGAGTTTCGTTTCTATTTTATATTTTTTTAAGTTTAATATTAATTTTTAGTATAAAAATAATATATCTTTCTCTATATCCTGAAAAAGATTTAAATTCAGAGAAAATAAATAAACACTTCGAAAAAAAAAGAGCTGATATTATTGATAGAAATGGAATAATTCTTGCAAGAAATATAGATATTTATTCAGCTGGAATAAGACCCAAACTGGTCAAAGATAAGAAAAAACTTTTAATTAATTTGCGACTTATTCTTCCTGATATAGATAGCGAAAGTATTAAAAAAAAATTAATTAATAATAATTTTTTTTACATAAAAAAGAGACTTACAGAAGAAGAAAGAACAAAGCTTTGGTTATTAGGAGATAAATCAATTTTATTTGAAAAAAAACAGATAAGAATTTATCCTCAACAAGATCTTTTTAGTCATGTTCTGGGACAAATAGACGATAACAATAATGGAATTTCTGGATTAGAGAAATTCTTTGATCAAAGACTAAAAAGTAAAAAAAATATTAACTCATCGTTAAAACTAACTATAGATTCAAATTTACAATACATAATAAGAGAAGAATTAAAAAAAGCACAAGCAAATTTTAAACAAATTGGAAGTGCCGCTTTTCTTATGAATGTAAATAACGGCGATATACTATCAATGGTATCATTGCCGGACTATGATTTAAATAAGAGGCAATCAATAACCGAAGATGTTTATACAAACAAAATTACCAAAGGTGTTTATGAGTTAGGATCAGTTTTTAAAACATTTACTTTAGCTGCTGGACTAGAAAATCAAGTGATTAAAAAGGATACAATATTTAAAGATTTGGAGGATAAAATATATTGTGCTGGAAGAAAAATTACCGAGCATGATAAACTACCCAAAAACTTAAGTGCTGAGCAAATTTTAATTAGATCATCAAACATAGGGTCAATAAGAATTGCCCAAAAAGTTGGCGTTGAAAATTATAAAAGTTTTTTAAATTCATTGGATCTTTTTAAAAAGATTAAATTTGATTTAGAAGAAATAGGCACACCTTTGTCATTTAGGTGGGGAAAATGTAAATTAGCTACTGCCTCTTTTGGCCACGGGATAACAACAACGCCTTTGCAATTAGCCAACGCTTATGCAGTTATAAGTAATGGAGGCTTTAAAATTAGACCAACAATTTTGTTTAAAGACGGTAATTTGTATAAAGAAAATGAAAAAGAGCAAATTATTTCATTAAAAACAAGCTCAACCGTTAACTCTATTTTAAGAAAAGTTGTAGTAAATAAAGAAGGTACTGCAAATTTTGCAAATATTGAAGGTTATGATATAGGCGGCAAAACAGGAACTGCTCTAAAATCAATTAACGGAGTTTATTCTGATAAAAAAATAAATACCTTTGTGTCTATTTTTCCTACAACTAAACCAAAGTATGTTCTTTTAGTAATATTAGATGAACCCAAGCCCGCTCCAAATTATGTGTATGAGTTTCCAAACGGTTACAAACATAAGGGGGAGATGAGAAATACTTCAGGCTGGAATACTGTAGTAGTTGCTGGCAAAATTATAGAAAAAATTGGTCCTATTTTAGCCATAAATAACTTACAAGCTTCAAAATAATTTTACATGTATTTGGGAAGTCTTCTAAAAACTATTGATAATAAATATAAAAAAATATCCATAAGTGGAATTTGTTTTAATAGTAAAAAAGTTAAAAAAAGAGATATTTTTTTTGCTATTAAAGGAAACAACAAAACGGGTAGTAAATTTATAAGTGAAGCAATTCACAAAGGAGCTTCAGTTATTATTACAAATAATAAAGATAAAACAAAGTCTTCGAAAACCAATATAATAAAAGTTTCGAATGTTAGAAAAAGTCTCTCAGAGGCATGTTCAAACTTTTATAAAGAAAAACCAAAATTTATAGTTGCGATAACCGGTACAAATGGCAAATCGTCAGTAGCAGATTTTTTTTATCAAATATTAACTTTAAATAATATGCCAGCCGCATCAATAGGAACGTTAGGTGTAGTTTCAAAAAAATATAAAAAAAAAACAAATCTTACAACTTTAGATCCTTTATCTTTACATCAGAATCTTCAAATTTTAAGAAAAAAAAATATTAATAATGTTATTTTAGAAGCTTCAAGCCATGGTTTACATCAAAATAGAATAGACAACATAAATATTAAAGTAGGAATATTTACAAATCTAAGTCATGACCATTTGGATTATCATAAAAATATTAAATCATATTTTAATTCAAAAATGTATTTATTTAAAAAAATATTAAAAAAAAATTCTTTTATAATAACTGATGAAGATAATAGGGAATTTAAAAAAATAAAAAAAATTATAAAAAATAAAAAATTAAAGAAAATTACAATCGGCACAAAATCAGGCGATTTAAGATTATTAAATCATTCTTATAAAGATAATAAACAGATAATAAAAATTTTGTACAAATCGAAAAAATATCACTTAGAAGTTCCACTTTTAGGATTTTTTCAAATTAAAAATTTGCTTATGGCAATAGTAGCTGCATTAAAATGTGGATTAAATGAAAGTAAAATTTTTAAGCAGGTTAAAAATATTAAACCTGTTTCTGGCAGACTAGAATGTATTGCTAAATTAGAAAATAATTCTGATATTATTGTTGATTTTGCTCACACCCCCGAGGCTCTAGAAAAAAGCTTAATAGCATTAAAAAAACAATTTAATAAAAATATATTAATCGTTTTTGGATGCGGAGGAGAAAGAGATAAAGCCAAAAGATTAAAGATGGGTAAAATTGCAAAAAAATATTGTAGAAAAGTTTTTATAACTGATGATAACCCAAGAAATGAAAATCCTAAAAAAATTAGAAAAGAAATTATTAGGGGATGTAAAAAAGTTGCAAAAAATATTGGGAATAGAAAAACCGCAATATATGAAGCTGTAAAAGAATTAAAACCTAACGAAGTGCTTCTTGTTGCAGGCAAAGGTCATGAGTCAACTCAAGATTATGGAAAAAAAATTATAAATTTTTCAGATAAAGAAGTAATAAAAAAAATAATTAAAGAAGGTAATTGGCATATTTCAAAAAATATTAATAAAAAAGAAATAAATAAACTTATTGATTTAAACTATAATAAAGTTGCAATAAATTCAAAAGCAGTTAAAAAAAAAGATATATTTTTCGCCATAAAGGGAAAAAAAATTGACGGGCACCTTTATGCTAAAGAAGCATTAAAAAAAGGAGCGATTAAGTTAGTTGTAAATAAAAAAATAAAGAAAATTCCAAACAATAAAATTTTAAAAGTTAATAATACGCTATCTTGTTTAAGTGATTTGTCGAAACAAATTAGAAATAATTCAAAAGCAAAGATTATTGGAATTACGGGCAGTGCCGGAAAAACTACATTAAAAAATTTAGTAAGTTTTACATTAAAAACATATGGCAAGGTTCATTATTCTCCTTTTTCGTATAATAATAAATTTGGTGTACCAATTAGTGTTTCAAATTTAAAAAATGACGATGAATTTGGCGTGTTTGAACTTGGTATGGACAAAAAAGGGGAAATATACAATTTATCAAAAATAGTAAGGCCAGAAATTGGAGTGATTACTAATATTTCGGGAGCACATTTTAAAAACTTTAGAACATTAAAAGATATAGCAAGGGCTAAATCTGAAATCATAGATAATATAGTGGATCAAGGTAGCGTTATATTAAATAGGGATGATAGTTTTTATAATTTTTTATCAGAAAAAGCTAAAAAAAGGGGAATTAGGGTATTTTCTTTTAGTTTAAAAAAAAATGCAAATATAAGATTTTTAAAATCTAAAAAAATTTCTAATTTTTATAAAATTAAATTAAATTTAAATAATAAAATTTTTTATTTAAATTCAAAATATAATGGTAATAATTTTTTATACAATATAATGGCTTGTATATTAATATTAAAAATTTTTAATCTTGATTTAAAAAAAATGAGAAATAATTTCACTAAATTTAAAGTACCTGATGGTAGGGGAGATATTAAACTAATAAAAAAATTTAATAAAAAATTTATATTAATGGACGAAAGCTACAATGCAAATCCATTGTCTATGCTATCAGCAATTAACAATCTAAATAATTTCAGTAGAAAGAAAGTAAAAAGAAAAATAGTTATTTTGGGAGATATGTTAGAATTAGGAAAAAAAGCTAAAAAATTACATTTTACACTATCAAAAATAATTAATAAAAGTGATATTGATAAAGTTTATGTTTATGGAAAACTGATAAGAGATACTTTTGCTCGTATATCTAATAAAAAAAAGGGTAAAATATTTAATAATCCTAAGGCTGTATATAATCACTTAGGTAAAATTATACACAATAAAGATTTACTTATGATAAAAGGATCAAATGCAACAGGCTTAAACGCTTTTGCAAAAAATATAAAAAGGAGCAATTCAAGTGCTATATAGTTTTTTAATTTCCTGGGTTGAAGAATTTTCTATATTAAATGTTTTCCGGTATTTGACTTTTAGAACTGGCTTGTCCGTTATGTCTTCAATGTTAATTGTATTTTTAATTGGAGCGCCTTTTATAAAATTTATTGAGTCACATAAAATTACTGGCCCTATAAGAGAGGATGGCCCAATTGATCATATTGTTAAAAAAGTAGGAACACCAACAATGGGCGGGGTTCTGATATTAATAGGTATTTTGTTCGGTACTTTGCTTTGGGCTGATTTAAGCAACTCATATGTTTGGGTTTTATTAATGGTTGTTACTAGTTTTGGTTTATTAGGTGCAATTGATGATTATTTAAAAATAAAACGTAATAATTCTAGAGGTATATCATCCGGAATGAAAATAATTTCTCAAATTGTCCTTTCATTTATTGCAGTTATTTTGTTGATTCAATTTGGAGATTCTGAACATTTAAAAAATCTTTATTTTCCTTTTTTTAAAAATTTAGTTCTTCATTTAGGTTTATTTTTTATACCTTTTGCTATTTTTATAATTGTAGGATCTTCTAATGCAGTTAATTTAACCGATGGCTTAGATGGTTTAGCAACTGTACCTGTTATGTTAGTTGCTTTATCATTTACTTTAATTTGTTATGTAGTTGGTAACACAGTTTTTTCAGAATATTTACAGATACCTTATATCGCTGACGTCGGCGAAACCTCCATTTTTTGTGGATCCATAGTTGGATCCTGTTTAGGTTTTCTATGGTATAACGCTCCGCCTGCAAAAATTTTTATGGGCGATACAGGCTCCCTGTCTTTAGGAGGTTCATTGGGTGCAATAAGCATAATTTCAAAACATGAAATTGTACTAGCCATAGTAGGCGGTTTGTTTGTTTTAGAAACTGCTTCAGTTATAATTCAAGTTTTATCTTATAAGCTTACCGGCAAAAGAGTCTTCAAGATGGCTCCGCTTCACCATCATTTTGAAAAAAAAGGATGGGCCGAGTCAACTGTAGTTATTAGATTTTGGATTATATCTATCATTCTTGCTCTCGTAGGTTTAGCTACACTCAAATTGAGATAGTGAATGATCACATTAAAAAAATATCAGAATAAAATAGTTGGCATATATGGATTAGGAAAAACGGGAATTTCAGCAGCAAAAACTCTTAAAAAATTAAAAGCTAAAATTTTATGTTGGGATGATAATGAAACAGCAAGAAAAAAAGCAAAAAATTTAAATTTTAAATTAGGTAAATTTTGGACAAAAAGCAATTCAATTGATTTTATAGTGATAAGTCCCGGAATAAATATTGATAAATGTAAAATTAAAAATTTTTTAAGAAATAATTCAAAAAAAATTATAACAGATTTAGATCTTTTTTTTGAAATAAATAGAGATTCATTAATTATATCAATAACAGGGACAAATGGAAAATCAACTACTTGTAAATTGATAGAAAAAATTTTTAAAACTGCAGGATATAATGCTATTACGGCTGGAAATATTGGAAATCCAATATTAAATTTAAAAATAAATAAAAAAAAAATATTAATAATTTTAGAAGTATCTTCCTATCAGTTGCAATATTCAAAGATATTTAAATCTAAACATGCAGCTATATTAAATATTTTTCCTGATCATCTAGAAAGACATAAAAGCATGTTAAATTACACAAAAATTAAATCTAAAATATTTTATGGACAAGATATTAACGATTATTCTTATTTAAATTCAAACAATAACTATTCAAAAAATATAAAAAAAATCTTTAAATTTAAAAAATTAAAATCAAAATTAATTTTAGTAAATGAGAATAGCTATAAACATTTATTAAAAAATCTAAAAAATTCTTATTTTAAAAGCAAAGGAAATAAAGAAAACTTAGCATTTGCTTACAAAATAAGTAAAAATTTTAATATAAAGGATCAAACAATATTAAAAGCATTAAATAGCTTTAAAGGACTTCCGCACCGTCAAGAGCTGATATTTTCTAAAAATAAGTTTAATTGTGTGAACGATTCAAAAGCTACAAGTTTTAACGCGTCTTTACAATCTTTAATGAATTATAAAAAAATTTACTGGATTCTTGGAGGCCTTCCTAAATATCAAGATAAATTTGATTTAAAAAAAGTGTCTAACAAAATAGTAAGGGCATACGTAGTAGGAAAAACAATTAACTTTTTTATAAAAAAAATTAAAAAAAATCTATCTTATAAAAAGTCGTACAATATTAAAAATGCAATCAATGACATTTTAATTGATATTAAAAAAAATAAAGACACAAAATTTACTATTTTACTAAGCCCTGCAGCAGCTTCTTATGATCAATTTCAAAATTTTGAGGAAAGAGGAAATTATTTTAAAAATATTATTATTTCTAAATTAAAAAAATTAAATGTTTAATTTTAGTAGAGAAAATACAAGTAATTTTGCAAAATGGTGGAGAAATGTTGATAAACAAATTTTGCTATCTTTTATTTTTCTTTTTTTATTAGGTTTATTTTTTTCATTTGCATCTACTTCTTCACTTGTTGGTGAAAAATTAAATAAAGAAACATATTATTTGTTTCTTAAACATTTTGTTTTTGTTTTAATTTCGCTTTTTTTGTTAATCTTTATTTCAATTCAGGAAAACAAAAAGATAATAAAACTACTGACTCCCTTCTTTATCATTTCAATAGTTTTTCTTTTTTTAGTTCCCTTAATAGGGGTTGAGGTAAAAGGATCAAAAAGATGGATTCAATTTTTATTTTTACCTAGATTTCAACCAATTGAACTAGTGAAACCCTTGTTCATACTTTTTGTTGCAAAAACTATTATTCTTAATGATAACATGAGCATTCATAATAGGTATTTAATTTCATTTTTTAGTCTCTTTATAATTATTGTATTATTAGTTAACCAGCCCGATCTTGGACAAAGTTTATTATTAATACTGTCTTGGCTAGCTATGATATTTGTATCTGGGTTTAACATGTTCATTTTAATAATTTTAGGATTAATTACTATAACTATATTTATAGGCTTAATTTATTTTTTACCTTCTAAGTTTGGTTATATTTTTTCTAGATTACAAACATTTTTTAACCCAAGAGAAGGAGATAATTTTCAATCCCAGAAAGCTTTAGACGCAATTAAACAAGGAGGTCTGACTGGCCAAGGAATGGGAGAAGGAATACTTAAAGACAAAGTTCCTGAAGCTCATACAGATTATATAGTAGCAGTAATATCAGAGGAGTTCGGGGCATTATTTGTTTTATTTATAATAATTATTTTTTTGTATATAAGTTACAGAGTTTTAAAAAAAACTTTTGTTATAAATGACGAATTTTTGAAGTTAACTTTAATTGGACTTTTATCGTTACTTATAACACAAGCTTTTATTCATATCGGTGTTAATGCGAGACTGCTTCCAACAACAGGAATGACACTGCCATTTTTAAGTTATGGTGGCTCATCACTTATAGGAAGCGCAATAGTTTCCGGAATTATTCTTAACTTTACCAGAAAGGATGTTTTAAGAGATTCGAACAATGAATAAGAAAATTATTTTTGCTTCTGGTGGAACTGGCGGACATATATTTCCAGCTATTAATTTAATGAAATATCTTTCCAAAAAGGGATACGATATTACTTTGGTTACCGATTATAAAGGAAAGAATTTTATTACAGACCATCCTAAATTTAAATCTTATATTATTTCAGCAGATACTCCTATTAATAAAAATTTAATAAGAAAAATATTTTCTTTATTTGTAATTTTATATTCAATAATTAAATCTTTCTTTATTTTAAAAAAAGAAAAACCTAATTTAATAATAGGATTTGGCGGGTATGTTTCATTTCCAATTTCATTTACTTCAAGATTCTTTAATTGCCCATTAGTAGTTTATGAACCTAATTTAATATTAGGCAGAACAAATAAATATTTATTACCTAAAATTAAAAAGTTAATAGTTGCATTTACTGAGCCGGTTAATCTTCCCAATAAGTATTTGAATTTGGTTCATAAAGTGGGCCCTATTTTGGAAGAAAATTTTATAAGTTGCTCAACAGAAAAAGAAAAAGATAAAAAAAATTTTTCAATTTTAATTTTAGGAGGCAGTCAGGGAGCGGTAAATTTTGGAAAAATTATTCCACCAGTTATGAAAATGATCAAGGACAAGGGGTTTGATATAGAGATTAATCAGCAGTGCTTAAAACATCAAAAAAATTCACTATCAGATTTTTACAGACAAAATAAAATAAAAAGCAATATTTTTGAATTTGAAAAAGATATATTAAGTTTACTTTTATCTACAGATTTAGCTATTTCAAGATGTGGAGCATCAACATTAGGTGAACTTATTTACACTCGCACACCATTTATTGCAGTACCATACCCATTTTCAACGGATAATCATCAATACCTAAACGCTAAATACTTTAGTGAAAAAAATTATTGTTGGCTAATTGAGGAGTCCGGTTTAAATAATAAGATTTTATTTAATTTAATACATGAAATTATTCTTGATAAAAGTAAATTAAAAAGTATGAAAAATAGCATTACCGAAAGTTATAGAAAAAATGCATATAGAGAAGTGGAAGATATAGTGAAAGGTATTTTTAAAAATGAAAATTAATATTGCAAGCAATGAAATAATTCATTTTATCGGTGTAGGAGGAATAGGAATGAGTGGTTTGGCTCAAATAATGAAAAATATGGGTTTTACTGTTCAAGGAAGCGATGCAAATAGCAGCAAAAATACAGATAGACTGGTTAAGTCAGGAATTAAAGTTAGCATAGGTCACGATAAAAAAAATATAAAAAAAGCAACCATGGTTGTAATTTCTTCTGCTATCAAAAAAAATAATAGAGAAATAATAGCTGCAAAAAATAAAAAAATTCCAATTTTTACAAGAGGAGAGATGTTGGCTAATATTGTTACTTTAAAAAAAAATATAGTTGTGGGAGGGTCTCATGGAAAAACAACCACAACATCATTAATCGCAAATGTTTTAGTAGAATCTGGATTAGATCCTACAGTTATAAATGGAGGTATAATAAATTCTCTTAAAAATACAGCTCAACTTGGCAAAGGAGATTGGGCGGTAATAGAGTCCGATGAATCAGACGGCAGTTTTTTAAAATTACCAGTTACTTATTCTATTATTACTAATTTAGATAAAGAACATTTAAATCATTATGGTAGCTTTTCAAAGCTTAAAGACAGTTTTCAGTCATTTATGGAAAAAACACCCTCAATAGGAAAATCAATAATTTGCATTGATGATAAAAACTTAAAAGCTTTAGTTAAGAGGTGTAAAAAAATTAATTTTCTAACATATGGATTTCAAAAGAAATCAAACTACCAAATAATTAACATAAATAAAAAAATAAATCATTCAATATTTGATCTAAAAATAAAATCAAAAGAAAATAAAATAAAAAGTATAAAAAATATTCACGTAAACTTATTAGGTGATCATAATATTAAAAATGCTACAGCAGCAATTGCATTAGCCTCAAACATCGGAATTAAAATTGATATAATAAAAAAAGCACTGAAAAAATTTTCAGGAATTCAAAGAAGATTTACCAAGGTTTTTTCTATAGGAAAAAAAGAATTTTACGACGATTATGCTCATCACCCTACAGAAATTAGAGCAGTTCTAAGTAGCGTAAGACAAGTTAATAGAAATAGAAAAATAATTTGTGTTTTTCAGCCACATCGATATTCAAGGTTAAAAATACTTAAAACTGATTTTGCTTCATCGTTCAACTTTAGTGATGAAGTTTTATTGTGCCCTGTTTATTCAGCAGGAGAAAAGTTAAAATATAATTATAATCAAAAAAATTTTTCAAAATTAATTGCCGAAAAATCAAATACTCAAGTAATAAATATTTATAACAAAAATGAATTAGAAAGTTATTTAAAAAGAAATTTATTTAATGACGAAATGGTCATTTGCATGGGAGCTGGAAGTATATCAAATTGGATTAGGGAAATAGGAAACAGATTAAAATGAATATAACAGCGCAGATAGAAAATATAAAAGAAAAAATTTCTGGAAAAATAAGTTTTAATGAAAATCTCTCAAAGTTGTCTTGGTTCAATCTCGGAGGTCCTGCGTTTGTGTTATTTAAACCAAAAAATATAAATGAACTATCTTATTTTTTAAGAGAAATTAAAGGCATTAAAGAAATAAAAGTATTAGGCGCAGGATCTAACATTTTAATTAGAGATGGTGGTTTTGAGGGTGTAGTAATTAAGTTAGATAAATCCTTTTCTCATATATCACTTTTTAACAAAAATACTATTGTTGCAGGAGCCTCAGCATTAGACAAAGCAGTTTCAAACTTTGCTTTAGAAAATTCCATTTCAGGACTAGAATTTCTTTCTTGTATACCAGGAACAATAGGAGGAGCTATTAGAATGAATTCTGGATGCTACGGTGAAGAAATTTCCAAAATTATTACATCTGTGCAGGCAATGGACTTAAATGGAAAAATAAAAATAATTTATTCAAAAGATATTAAGTTTACTTATAGAAATTGTGATTTAGATGAAAGTTTAATTTTTATAAGCGCAACATTAAAAGGTTCAAATACGAATAAAGACGAAATAAAAAATAAGACACAAAATTTAAAGAGTCAAAAGGACAAAACTCAACCATCAAAAATAAAAACTTGTGGTAGCACTTTTAAGAATCCACCAAATAAAAAAGCGTGGGAATTAATTAAAAATTCTGGTTGCGCTGGTATGCAAATTGGAGATGCATATATTTCAGAAAAACACTGTAATTTTTTTGTAAATAAAGGAAAAGCAAAGTCCGAAGATCTTGAAAATCTAATTAATAAGGTTAAAGACAAAGTTTTAAGAAAAACAGGAATAAATTTGGAACTAGAGCTTCAAATAATTGGAAAAAAATTATGAAGGAAACTATCGCCGTATTAATGGGAGGTTTATCTGACGAGAGAGAAATAAGTTTTTTATCAGGGAGGGCTTGTTTAAAAATATTAAAAAAAAAAGGTTTTAAAGTTGAAGAAATAGATGCAAGAGGATTTTTCGTTGAAAGATTAAAAAAATTAAGGCCCAAAAAAGTATTTAATGCACTTCACGGAAAGTACGGGGAAGACGGTTTTGTGCAAAGTATTTTAGAAACATTAAAAATTCCATACACACATTCAGGCGTTTTATCTTCAAGCATAGCAATGGATAAAGAACTTTCTAGATTAATATTTAAAAGAAATAATTTAAAAGTTCCAAAATATTTTATTTTAAAAAAGAATGAGGAAAAAAAAATTAGTAAAAAAATGAAACTAAAAAAAATTAATTTTCCAATTGTTATAAAACCTATTAACGAAGGATCTAGCTTAGGAGTTTATATATGTAAAAATAAGATTAGTTTTTTAAAAAATTATAAAAAACTTAATAAGAAATACGAAAAGATTATTGTTGAAAAATATATTCCAGGCAGGGAAATTCAAGTGGCCGTTATGGGCGAAAAGGCTCTAGGTGCAATTGAATTAGAACCAAAGAGATTATTTTATGACTATAAAGCAAAGTATTCAAACCAAGCAAAAACAAAACATATAATGCCTGCAAAACTTAACAAAAAAAAATACAAAGAAGTTCTTAGTTTAGGAAAAAAAGCGCATAAATTATTAAAATGCAGAGGCGTTACAAGATCAGATTTCAGATTTTTTAATAATAAATTTTATTTATTAGAACTTAATACCCAACCCGGAATGACAAAACTTTCGCTTGTTCCGGAAATAGCAAAACACTGCGGAATTAGTTTCGGAGATTTAGTTATTTGGATGCTCAAAGATGCAAGTATTAATAGATGAAAAAAACTTATAAAATAATCTTTTTAATAATATTATTTATTACACTAACCACATATACTCCAAATAATTTAAACTCATCATCTAAAAGCAATACAAATTTTTTTATAATAAAGAAAATTGAAGTAAGTAATACTAGGCTGATAAGTAAAGAAATAATTACACAAAAATTAAATAAAATATATAAAAAAAATATTCTTACAATTAATAAAAAAGATATAGAGAATCCTCTTGAAGATATTAATTTTTTAGAAAAAGTTCAGGTGAAAAAAAAATATCCTGATACTATATTAATAGAGATTTTTGAAACTGTTCCTATAGCAATAACAACAAAAAAAGAAAAAAAATATTACCTAGATAGTTCTTCAAATTTAATCATTTATAGTGAAGATTTAAATTATTATGAAACTTTACCAAATATTTTTGGGAAAAAATCAGAAAAATATTTTTCTGCTTTTTTAAATAAATTAAAAGATAATAATTTTCCATATAAAGAAATTAAAAATTATTATTATTTTGAAGTAGGTAGGTGGGATTTACAACTTTTAGATGATAAAATAATCAAATTTCCTGACAGTAAAATTATCGCTGCTATTAAAAAATCTATTGAACTATTAAATGATAAAGAATTTGAAAATTATAAAGTAATTGATTTAAGGATCCATGATAAGATAATAGTAGAGTAGATGGATTCCGAGAATTTAATAGGAGTAATAGAACTAGGTGGAGTAAACATCAAGTGTGTTATTTTTGCAGTAAATTCAAATAATGTTTTAGAAATATTATCTTCATCCGTAACAAAATCTGAGGGAATTTATAATAGTAAAATAGTTAATTTTTCCAAAGCTGCTAACTCAATAAGGTCATGCATAAGTATAGCTGAAAAAAAAGCAAAAGTTTTGTTAAAAAAAATAAATGTAATTTTTGAACAAACAGAATTTTTATGTACAAAATTTTCAAAAAATAAAAAAATTGATGGAACTAAAATACAAAAGGAGGATATAGAATTTTTATTGAAGGACGCAAAAAAACAATTGACCCAAAACGACGACACGCAGTCTATAATTCATATTTTTAATCATAACTATATAGTTGACGGCAAATCATTTATAGAAGAACCAATAAATATTTATGCAAATGCTTTAAGTCATGAAATGACTTTTGTTACAGCTCCAAAAAATAACTTAAAAAATATCAAAGAAGTTTTTATCGATTGTGATCTTGAAATAGCGAGATTTATATCCTCTATGTTTGCTTTAGGAGTAGAACTTTTAAATGAAGATCAACTTGATTCTGGTTCAATACTTATAGACCTTGGTTTTGAAAAAATAAGCTTAGGATTATTTAAAAATTTAGCGTTAGTTCATTCCGTGACACTACCATTAGGAATAAATCATATCGTGAAAGATATTTCAAAAGTTTGCTCATTAAGCATGAAAGATTCAGAAATTATAAAAAACGATATTGATTACTCATTAATTAATAATACAAATATTTTTGATGAAAATAATTACTTAAAAGAAAACTATTTTAAAGAATCTAATCCAAGGAAACTAAGTAAAAGTTTAATTTGTGATATTTTGCAAGCTAGATTAGATGAAATTTTAGAAATGATAAAAAAGCAAATAGCAACATCAGGGTTAATTTTTGGTAATAATATTTATATTACCGGAGGTGGGTCACAATTGAAAAATATAGAAATATATTTTTCTAATTTTTTAAAATTAAACGTAAAGAAATTGGACAAAAAAAATGAAGACCATAAAAAAGAAAATTCCTATGACATTTTTAATTCATGTTTAGGAGCGTCTAAAATTATACAAAGTGGCTGGGAAACAGAGGCTATACCGCAGGGTGTTAATAAAAGTGGTGATAAAAAAGGTTTTTTTGCTAAAATTTTTGGATAATCCTTAAATATTTTCTTGTATTTTTTAGTAACATAATTTGTATTTCAAGAATTTCTAGCCTTTTGTAAAACTTTAGTGAGTATGAACTTACAAAAAACAATTAAAGAGTCTATTGATTTTAAAGGAGTAGGGCTTCATAACGGAACCGAAGTAAATATTTGTTTAAAGCCATCAGCTCCAAATACAGGAATAATTTTTAAGAGGGTAGATATAGATTCTGACAAAAATATAATAGAGGCAAAATATAGCAATGTTCATGCACCTATACTTTGTACAAAAATAAAAAATTCGCACGGAACATCAGTTTCTACAATTGAACATTTAATGGCAGCATTCTATCTTGAAGGAGTTGATAATGTTTTAGTAGAAATTAATGCACCGGAAGTTCCAATATTAGATGGCTCAGCTTTTGATTTTGTTGAAGCTATCCGTACTTACGGAACGGAGGAACAAAGTAGTCCCAAAAAATTTATAAAGGTTCTTAAAAAAATTGAAATAAAAGATGGACCTAAATTTATTTCAATTGAGCCTCTAGATAAAGATTTAATAATTGATTTCGAAATAGTTTATAAAAATCCCTTAATAAGAACTAGAAGAAAAAAATTTAAGTTAAGCGATGGCGACTTTGCTTCAATATATAATTCAAGGACATTTTGTTTATATGAAGATATTGATCAAATAAGAAGTTTAGGATTAGCCAAAGGAGGTTCTTTGGAAAATGCTGTAGTTGTTAAGGACAACAAAATATTAAACGATAATGGCTTAAGATCCAGAGACGAATTTGTAAGCCATAAAATATTAGACTGTATAGGCGATTTAATGCTTTCAGGTTATCGTTTTTTTGGTCATATAAAAACATCACAAGGTGGACACCAGCTTACTAACGAATTATTAATTAAGTTTTTCTCAAACGATCAAAACTGGAAGCTTGAGAGCTTTAATGAAAAAGAAAAAGCCAGCAAAGACAGCAACAATACAAGATCACTAGCTGTTAATGCGTAATTCTATTTAATATTAAGAAAATTGTAAAAATCTAATATTTTGGTAAAATATTAAATGTTATCTTATCTAAATGTTTAAAAAAATTTTAGCTATTACTTTATTTGCGTTCATAACTTTTTCTTGCGCAAAGATTGATAATGTAGAGGTAGAACCTACAAATGAAGAATTAGCAGTAACAGTATACGCAGAAGCTGTTACAGCCTTAAAAAAGGGTGATGCATTTTATGCAGCAAAAAAATTTAAAGAAGTTGAAAGTTTATT
>CETI01015385.1_pt1 | contig 19738 bp, 18 predicted proteins | sample 361441 | NCBI WGS metagenome assembly CETI01 (sample SAMEA2622478, study PRJEB7988) | marine metagenome | biome: marine biome (ENVO:00000447); feature: deep chlorophyll maximum layer (ENVO:xxxxxxxx); material: "saline water (ENVO:00002010), including plankton (ENVO:xxxxxxxx)" | depth 90 m | reverse complement strand
TTTCTGAATGTGTACTAAAAAGATTAGCTAAACCCTTCTTTTTTCTGTCATTAAATATATTAGATATTATTTCTATACCTTCATCATCGATATTAGATTCAGGCTCATCTACGAAAAGTATATCTGGTTCGTTAAGCAATGATTTTCCAAAACTTACTTTTCTTTTATTTCCATTCGATAATTCCATTACAGGAGTTTTTAAATATTTTTCAATATTTAGTAATGAAGAAATTTCTTCAATAATATTATTTATATTTTTTATTCCAAGAATTTTTGAATAAAATACCCAATTTTCTTTGACGCTTAACTGAGGGTAAAGCATATCTTCATGCATCATAACTCCCATTCTACTTTTAATCACAAGAGATTCCTCTGGTGAATCAAAAGTCTTGCCCATAATTTCAATGATGCCTGAATCAGGCTTTAATAATCCGCAACATACTTTAAGTAATGTAGATTTTCCAGACCCATTTTTTCCAAAAATTCCAACACTTTCTCCATAATTAATTTCTACTGAAAATTTATTAATTACAATTTTTTCTTGATATGATTTAACAATATTATTGAGTCTGAGTATTTTTTCTGAATTATCTTTCATAAGTTACAATATTAATTCATATAAAGTATATTTGTAATTTTAAAAGGAGAAAATTTTGCAGTTTGGTAGATTTAATTTAGAAAAAAAGAACTTTTTTGGATTTGTTGATAATAATGAAGTTCATGAATTAGATAATAATTTTCTTTATCAAAACCAAAAAACAGGTAATAAATTCGATTTAAATTCAGTTAAAATTTTGCCACCAGTAATTCCAAATAAGATGTTAGCGCTTGCAAAAAATTATGGATCTCATCTGCAAGGCGAAACTCCTCCCAAACAGCCCGAACCATTTTTTAAAACAACATCATCATTGATTGGCCATAATGATGTTATTCAAATCCCAAATGATTCTGAAAAAGTTGATGCGGAATCAGAACTTGTTATCGTAATTGGAAAAGTTGCAAAAAATGTCCTGGCTGAAGATGCGTTTAATTACATATTTGGTTATACATGTGGCAATGATGTTAGCGCAAGAGATTGGCAAAAAGGTGACAAGAGTTGGTGGAGAGCAAAATCATCAGATACATTTTCTCCAATTGGGCCATTTATTGTAACGGATATTGATCCTGAGAACTTAGAAATTAATGGATCAATAAATGGTGAAGTAGTCCAAAATTGCAATACATCTGAAATGATTTGGTCGATACCAAAAACAATGGAATTCATTACAAAGTATGTAACTTTAGAAGTTGGTGACTGTATATTTACTGGAACATCAGGAACTGCAGGACAAATAAAAAAGGGTGATGAGGTTGTTGTTGATATTGAGAAAATAGGAAGATTGAAAAATACTTGTAATTAGTTAGTTATCCTAATATCAATAATCCAATATGAAAGCATATAAACTCCAGCTATTGTCAAAAATAAACCAAAAATAATTGACGAATACTTTCTAAAAAAATTATTTATCTTGCTGTAAGTATTGACTGAAAATAGTGTTGATAATGTAAGAAACGTAATTATAGACAACATACCAAGCGAATAAAAAATAAAATTAACGATAATATCCAAAAAGCTATCATTGAGTGTTTTGGTAACTATTGAAATAAAAATAGGTAAGGCACAACCTACTGAAACAAGCCCATAACTAATACCAAAAAGTACATAGGGGATCATCCCTCTATTTTTTGGATTTCCTATTTTATTGGCTAATCGCATCAATGATGAATTAAAAGTTTTTTTGTTTAGAATTTCGCCTACTCCAAAATAAATTATTAAAACAGACATGAAAATTGATAAAAAGGGTATTACTTGCCCAATTAGTGATTGAGAAAAATAAATCAATATTGATATAACAATGAAGAGAACAATAAAACCTGAACCTACTGAAAAAATTACTTTTAAAGAGTTATTAATCTTGTTAGAAAAATTTTGAGAATTACTATTTTCTTCACCGTTTACATACAAAGCTAAATAAACAGGAAGCATGACAATGCCGCAAGGATTTACTGCTGCTAAAGATCCAGCAATAAAAGAATATCCAAAATCAAAGAAATCAAGAAAGTTTGATAGAACATTTGAGGAATTGCTCGATAGATTTAAAATTTGCTCTAAGTACGATGCTTTTGAAGTATCAATTACAACACTGATAAAAGATATTGCTAAAGCAATTACCAAAAAAATTATTGTATGTTTGTTTATTATTTTGTTCATAATTCAAATATTATCCTAAAAATAACTAAATACTTAAAAAAACTTATACTAAATTAGATTAATTGTGCTATACTCCACATCGGAGTTTTTAGAAAGCAAAGAATAATTGGAAAATTTACTTAAAGAAAATGAAATAAATTTAAGAACCTTGTTTGAGGCTGGGGTTCATTTTGGCCATCCTACAAGAAAATGGAACCCTAAAATGGATAATTTCATTTTTACCAAAAAATCTAAATCTCACGTTATTGACCTTGAAAAGACATTAGTTCAACTAAAAAAAGCTAGAAAATTAATAATTGATATTGTATCTGAAGGTGGGCAATGCATGATGGTTGGTACTAAACTCCAAGCTTCTTCAACCATTAAAGATGAAGCAATAAGAAGTGAAAGTCTTTTTGTAAACCAAAGATGGCTTGGCGGAATGTTAACAAATTTCTCTACTATGAAATCAAGAGTCGATACTCTTAAAAATATTGAATCAACAGTATCTGCAGCTGACAGTAAAACAAATACAAAAAAAGAGCTGCAAGTTTTGGCAACAAAGGCTAAAAAACTAAAGAAATTTTTCGGTGGTCTTGTCGGTATAGAAAAACTTCCAGATGTTATTTATTTAGTTGATACTGAAATGGAAATTAATGCAGTTAATGAAGCAAAAAAACTTGGAATACCGATAATTGCTATTGTCGACACTAATAGCGATCCAAGTGGAATAGATGTTCCTGTTCCTGGAAATGACGATGCATTAAGATCTATTCAATTAATAACAAGCTATATTTCTGATTCAATAATTATGGGACGAGAAAAGTACAGTCAAAAGCTTGAAGAAGAGGTTTTAAAAAAGAAAGAACAATTAAAATCTGAAAAATAATTTAGTCTGGAGCTTATCATGGATATAGATGTAAAAAAGGTTAAAGAAGTAAGAGAAAAAACTGGCGCTGGTATTATGGCTGCAAAAAAGGCTTTAGAAGATTCTGGTGGGGATGTGTCAAAAGCTGAAGAGATATTAAAAGAACAGGGTCTCTCAAATGCAATGAAAAAATCTGGCAGAGAGACTTCTGAAGGTGTTATCCAATCTTATATTCATGCAGGAAATAAAATTGGTGCAATGGTTGAATTGAAATGCGAAACTGACTTCGTTGCAAGAACTGAAGAGTTTATTGAATTAACTAAGGATTTAGCAATGCAGGTTGCTGCAATGAGTCCAGCTTTTATTTATACTGATGACGAAGGTGCTGAAAATACTCCACCAGAAGATATTTTGATTTCACAGTCTTTTATTAAAGATCCTTCACTTACTATTGAAGATATGGTCAAGTCAATGATTTCAAAAGTTGGCGAAAACATTAAGATTTCTAAAATTGTAAAATTCGATTTATCTTAATATGTCAGGATCATCAAGAACTGTTCTCCTTAAGTTAAGTGGAGAAGCACTTGTTGGCTCAAAAAAATTTGGAATTGATAAGAAAATCCTTGATTATTTGGCATCTGAAATTCATGAAGTAAAAAAAGAATTTACCGAACTAAAACTTTCCCTTGTTGTAGGTGGAGGCAATATTTGGAGAGGTGCTGATTATGAGAAAGTCGGAATGGACAGATCCGTAGCTGATCAAGCTGGAATGCTTGCAACAATGATAAATGGTTTGGCTATTCAAGATTCTTTGGAAAAAATAGGTATTCCGGTCAGGACAATGTCGGCTCTGTCAAATCCATCTGTATCAGAGTTGTTTATCAGAAGAAGAGCTCTTAGGCATCTTGATAAAGGGAGGGTAGTAATTTTGGTGGGTGGAACAGGTAATCCTTACATGACAACAGATACTGCTGCAGCTCTCAGGGCCCTTGAGATTTCTGCTGATTTATTGATGATGTCAAAAAATGATGTAGATGGTGTTTATGACTCAGACCCTAAAAAAAATCCTGATGCAAAAAAAATAGATAATATTTCTCACCTTGATGCATTATCTCGGCAAATTAAAGCTTTAGATAGCACTGCATTGTCAATGTGCATGGACAACAAAGTGCCAATAAGTGTTTTTAATATTTTCAACAAAGGTTCATTGTCAGGTATCCTAGGTGGTAAGAAAATTGGAACACTTATTACGCATGACGGGAAGGAAAAATTATGAATGATAAGGAATTTTTAGAAGATTTATCTTTAAAAATGATGATTTCAGTTGAACATTTAACAACTGAATTAAGTTCAATGAGAACCAATAGGGCTCACACTGGGCTTGTTTCTGGAATTTCAATTGATTACCACGGAACAGCAATGAAATTGTCAGAACTAGGCCAGATAAGTGTTTCTGATGGATCTATGATACTTATACAATTATGGGACAAAACAGCCATAGAAATGGTCTCTAAAGAAATTGAATCTTCAGATATTGGAATAAATCCGAGTATTGATGGAGATACAATTCGTCTTGTTGTCCCTCCATTGACTGAAGAAAGAAGAGTAGATCTTGTGAAAATTGTTAAGAAGAAGTCTGAAGATGCAAAAATATCAATCAGAAATGTAAGAAGAAATGCGATGGATGAAATTAAAGATTTAGAAAAAAATGGTGAAATATCTCAAGATGATAGTAGAAGAGTCCAGTCTGAAATACAAAAAAATACTGATAAAAGTATTGATGATATTTCTCAAATTGCTCAAAATAAAGAAAACGAGTTAATGGAAGTCTGAAAAATTTTGGATAATAATTCCAGTAAAATTTTAAAAGATAAAATTCTAGAAATTTTTAAATCAAGCAAATTATCTGTACCAAATCATGTAGGTATTATTATGGATGGGAACAGAAGGTGGGCTGCAGAAAATAAAAAACCAGTTTTTTTGGGGCATAAAGAAGGTACCAAGAATCTTGAAGCATTAGTTGATTTTTCAATAAAAATTGGAATTAAATTTCTTACTATTTATACTTTTTCAACAGAAAATTGGGATAGACCAAAAATAGAAGTTAATTACATTACTAAAACATTATTATCTGAATCATTAAATGAAAATTTTGATAATTTGCATAAATTAGGTGTCAAAATAGTTATTAGGGGAAGTGTAGACAAACTTGATAAAACTCTAAGAAATAAAATTATAAATGCCCAGAAAAAGACTCAAAAAAATAATGCTATCTCATTAGTAATTGCATTTGATTATGGTGGGAGAAATGAAATTATAAATACTATAAAAAATATTGTTTTAGATGATATTGCTCCAGAAAAAATAAATGAAGAATTATTTAATAAATACATAAATAAAGATGATGTTCCTGACCCAGATTTAATAGTTAGAACAGGCGGAGAATATAGACTTAGCAATTTTTTAATTTGGCAATCTGCTTACAGTGAATTTTACACATCTGAGGTTTTATGGCCTGATTTTACTGAAGTTGATTTTTTTGATGCACTTAAAAATTATTCTTCAAGAAACAGAAAATTTGGTGCGGATTGATGAAGCAAAGAGTATTTACATCGATTTTATTGCTACCGTTACTATTTTTTGGATTAATTTCTGAAATATTTTTATTTGCGTTAATTCTTTCCATTTGTTTTGTAGTTGTTTCTGAAACAAATATGAATTTAACTGGAGGTGAGAAAAGATTCAGAACTACTTTATATTGTTTAGCAATAATTTCTAGTTTCCTTTTAATAATAAGCACTTTAAAATTTTCAATATATTTCCTTATTTTAATTTTAATTTTCTTTATAACTTCATTAGCCCTGAATATATTAGGATTAAAGAAATTAGATGAGAATATTGATATCTCACAATATTCTTTTAGTGATAATAGTAATTTTGAAAAAATAATTTTAAGAGAATCTTCTTCAATTTTTTATTTACTAGGAATAATATCTATTTTTTTTCTATACCAATCTTATGATGATTTGATGTGGATATTAATTCCATTGATAACTGTTTTTTCTGTAGATACTTTTTCATATTTAATTGGTTCAAAGTTTGGAAAAAGAAGAGTAGCACTTATTGCAAAAATAAGCCCTAATAAAACAATAGTAGGATATTTTGCCGGTCTTTTTTTTGGTGGCTTAACCTTTTTTATTTTAAATATCTATTTTGGAAATATGTTTTCAAATTTAATAATTTTAATTTTTATGTCCTCATTCATACCAATAATCTCAATTATTGGTGATCTTTATGCTTCTGGAATAAAAAGGAATTTTGGAGTAAAGAATTATGGTAATATTCTCCCAGGTCATGGTGGTTTACTGGATAGATTAGATTCAGTAATTGTTACAATTGTTTTTATGAATTTAGTAAAGGTTCTTGATATATGAAAAAAATATCTATTTTTGGTTCAACTGGATCAGTAGGCACACAATGCTTAGATATTATTTCTGAGTTCAAAAATCAATTTGAAATTATTTCTTTAACTGCTGGAAAAAATGAAGACAAATTACAAGAACAAATAAAAAAATTTAAACCTAAATATTATCTTTCTGATTCTAAAAATAATTATAATGTTGGAACGAGGATAAATACATTTGAAGAGTTGTTAGAAATTGATGATTCAGATTTAATTGTTATTGCACTTTCTGGCATCTCAGGCTTTAATCCTGTACTCAAATCAATAAACCAAGGAAGAAGTATTGCATTAGCAAATAAAGAATGTTTAGTTGCTTGTGGCGACTTGCTTGTAGAATTAACAAAGAATAATAATTCTCAAATAATTCCACTAGACAGTGAGCATTCAGCTATTTGGCAATGCTTGAAAAATGAAGATATAAACTTTATAGATTCAATAGTTTTAACTGCTTCAGGAGGTAGTTTAAGAGATTTACCTTACGAAGAAATGTCTAAAATTACACCTGAAAAAGTACTAAATCATCCTACATGGGATATGGGAAGCAAAATAACAGTTGATTCGGCAACTTTAATTAATAAAGTTTTTGAAGTGCAGGAAGCAGCACATCTTTTTCAAATAGATTTAGAAAAGATTGAAGTTGTTTTTCATAATGAAAGTATCATACATGGAATGGTGAACATGGTTGATGGGAATACTATTGCAATATTATCTAAACCTGACATGAAAATTCCAATTCTATATGCACTTTTTTATCCAAATCGAATGAAAAGCAGAAACATAGAAAAAATAAATTTAAACAACATAAAAAATTTATCTTTCAGAAATTACGATGAGAATAAACTTTCATTCTTTAATTTCGGTATAGATGTAATTAATAATTCAAAATTAGGACCCTCTTTTTTAGTAGGTTCAGATCAAGCTGTTGTTGAAAATTTTCTAAAAAAACAAATAAATTATTTAGATATGTTAGGTATAATGAAAGATGTTTATAAAATGATAGATTTATCATTACCTTATTCAATAGAATCTTCTAAAAAAATTATTGAAGATTCATATAAGCTAACTAACAATTTAATAAATGACAGCAATATATAGCATTTTAAGTTTCATCCTTATTTTATTACCTTTAGTTATTTTGCATGAATTTGGTCATTATTTTTCGGCTAGATTTTTCAAAATTAAGGTACTTGAGTTTGGTTTTGGCTTTCCTCCAAAATTATTTTCTTACTGGTCATCACAAAAAGAGATATTTTATAATAAAAATGACTTTAATTTTGATAATTTTTCTGGCAAAAAAGTATTTATTTCTACTTACGTAAAAGATAATTTTGAAAACATATCTAATTTATTTTTAGATAGAAAGTCTAGTTTAAACTCAGGGATTGAAAATTATGAAGTAAAAATTGATCAAGTAAATGAAAATAGTATTTTAGTTAAGGAAATGCAATGGTCATTTAATTTATTGCCTTTAGGTGGATTTGTAAGACCTTTTGGTGAAGATAACTCTAAACACCCAGATAGTTTTTATGTAAAAAATTCTTTACAAAGGTTTATAGTTCTAGTTTCTGGGGTTTTAATAAATCTATTATTACCGTTTATTCTTTTCTTCTTTTCTTCATTATTAATATCTGAAGTAAATAAATCTGATTTAACAATCCTTTTGATAAATGATAACTCGCCAGCAGAAAAGTCTGGATTAAAAATTGGTGACAGAATATTAAAAATCGAAAATAAAGAAATTTATAATATGAATGACTTGCAAAGAATTTTAACTTCAAATCTTGGTAATAATATATCTGTAATGGTCAATAGAGGTGTACCAAATCCTTTTGCAGAATCATGGGAAGATGATTTTTTATACCAAGATAAATTTGTTGAAATAGAGGCAATGCCAAGATGGGACCCTCCTCCTGGTGAAGGTGCTTTAGGTATATCAATATCAGTTGACAATAATAGAGTTATTAAAGTTAAAAATAGTTTTACTGATTCAATTCAAAATTCATATGAGAGTGTTTTTCAGCTGGTAACTCTGTCAATTAATAGTGTCAAAGCTATATTTAACGAAAGTTCTAACCCACAATTTTCTGGTCCAGTAGCTGTTGGTCCAGTTGGAATAAGCCAAATTACTGGTTCTGTAGCTTCATCAGAATTAACAATTAACAGTAAAATAAAAGTCTACATCGAATTGATTTCAATCTTAAGTCTTAGTTTGGGTGTAATTAATTTGTTACCAATACCAGCTTTAGACGGAGGAAGGATATTATTTGTATTTATTGAAATTTTAAGAGGTGGTAAGAGAGTTTCACCAGAAAAAGAAAGAATAGTTCATAGCTTGGGATTTGCGTTCATGATTTCACTGTTAGTATTAGTAACTTGCCAAGATATTACCAGAATATTTAATAGTCCAAATATTGTGGGCTAAAAAAGGGTAGAATATAATACGAATTGTGAAAATATTAAGAAGAAATAGCAACTTAGTTAAAGTCGGCAGTGTAGATATTGGAAATAATAGCCCTGTTGTTGTCCAGTCAATGACAGACACTGATACATCTGATGTAATTAAAACAGTAAAGCAAATCAAAGAATTGCATGATGCTGGAAGTGAAATAGTTAGAATTACTGTTAACAATGATCAAGCAGCAAAAAGTGTAGAAATTATTAAAAAAAATCTAAATGACGATGGATATAATGTTCCGCTTGTTGGTGACTTCCATTTTATCGGTCATAGACTACTATCAAACAACAAATCGTGTGCTGAAAAACTTGATAAATACAGAATTAATCCTGGAAATGTTGGAAAAGGTGACAAAAGAGACGAAAATTTTGAAATGTTTATTAAAGTAGCAGTTGAAAATAATAAGCCAGTCAGAATTGGGGTAAATGCCGGAAGTCTTGATTCTGAACTTTTAGAATCTAAAATGGAAATAAATTCTAAACGTAAGAATCCTTTAGATGCAGAAGAAGTTGAAAATGAAGCGTTAATCGAAAGTGCACTAATGAGTGCAGAGAAAGCAATTGATTTAGGTTTAGGTGAAGACAAGATTATAATTTCATGTAAAGTCTCAAGAGTAAATCAAATGATAACCGTATATCGAGAATTGAGTGAAAAATGTAATTTCCCTTTACATTTAGGACTAACAGAAGCTGGAATGGGAATGAAAGGTATTTCTTATACTTCGGTTGCTTTAGGAAACCTTCTTTATGATGGAATTGGAGATACAATCAGATGTAGCCTTACTCCAGAAGTAAATGGCGATAGAACAAATGAAGTTAAATTATGCCAAGAAATATTACAGTCAATAGGTGTAAGAAAATTTAGTCCATCTGTTACTTCATGCCCAGGCTGCGGGAGGACCACTTCAACTTTTTTCCGTGAATTAAGCGAAGAAATTCAAGCCTTTTTAGATTCTAAAAGGAAATCATGGAAAAAAGATTACCCGGGATCAGTAAACTTAAAAGTTGCTGTTATGGGATGCGTGGTAAATGGACCCGGTGAATCCAAAAGTGCTGATATCGGAATTTCTCTTCCCGGTTCAGGTGAGTCACCAAGAGCTCCTGTATTTGTTGATGGAAACAAGGTAGATGTTTTGCAAGGAGACAGAATTGCGAAGCAGTTTATAGACATGGTCGAAGGTTATGTCAAAAATAAATGGGGATAATATGATCATAAGGAGCTTAAAATTAAATTAACAAATTATTTTTGGAATACCTCAAGAGATGTTTCTGATAATACGGAAATGTTGAGTCATAAACTATTATTAAAAGCCGGATATATATCTCAATTAAGCGCAGGAATTTTCAGTTTTACACCCATGGGATGGAAAGTCATAAACAATATAAAAAAAATTGTTAATGATGAGATGAAAAAAATTAATTGCCTAGAAGCAAATTTACCAGTTATTCAACCTTCAAATATTTGGGAGCAGAGCGGAAGGATTGATTCATTTATTCCTCCTTTAGCAAATTTCAAAGATAGAAGAGATAAAAAAATGATTATCGCACCCACACATGAAGAAGCAGTAATTGATTTAGTTAAAAATTATTTAAGAAGTTTTAGAGATTTACCTTTTTCTGTTTATCATATTCAAACAAAATTTAGAGATGAAACAAGGCCAAGGGGAGGCTTATTAAGAGTAAGGGAATTTGAAATGAAAGATGCTTATAGTTTTCATGAAGATGAAAAATCTCTTGATGAAATCTTTGAGAAGTTTTCTGAAGCATATTTTAATATATTTAATAGATGTGGGTTGAATGTTGTTAAAGTCGCTGCTGATAGCGGTGCAATAGGAGGTAAAGTTTCATCGGAGTTTATTTCATTATCGGAAAGTGGAGAAGATACAATTTTAATATGTGAAAATTGTATGTATTCTGCAAATGAAGAAAAAGCAGAATTTGTAAGATTAGAAAAAAAGACACTAAACCAAGATCATATCGAAGAAGTTGAAACTGTAGGCATAAAATCAATAGATGAATTAAGTAAATTTTTTAACTTAGGCAAGGAAAACTTTCTTAAAACTTTAGTTTACATCGTCGATAAAAGGCCAGTATTAGTAACAGTTGCAGGGGATCTAGAAGTAAATGAAACAAAACTTAGAAATTATCTAGGCGGCGAGCCTAGATTAGCCAATGACCAGGAATTGATTGATTTGGAATTGTCACAAGGTTACCTATCACCTGTGAATAAAGAATTAGAAACAATAATTGATTTATCGGTTGATTTGAATTCTGATTATATTGCTGGTGCCAATAAAGATAATTTCCATGTAAAAGGAATCATTCCAAAAAGAGATTTCAATAAAATTGTTGATGTTTTAGATTTAGCAAATGCAAAAGTTAATGATTTTTCACCGTATTGTGATGATAGTTGTCCTGGATTCAAAGAATACAAGGGAATTGAAGTTGGTCATATTTTTAAATTAGGTTCATCATACAGTTCAAAAATGGAACTCAATTATCTAAATTCAGATGGAAAAATCGTAGATGTTGAAATGGGTTGTTACGGTATTGGAATTGGAAGATTACTCGCTGCAATTATTGAATCTAACTCATCAGAAAAACAATTGAAATTTAATAATGAAATTGCTCCTTTTGAAATCTATTTAGCTTCTTTAAACACTGATAATGTAGATGTGGTAGAACAATCTGAAAAAATTTATACTGACTTATTAGATTCAGGTTTTGATGTATTGTTTGATGATAGGAACGAATCACCTGGTGTAAAATTTAATGATTATGATCTATCTGGTGTCCCTGTAAGAATTGTAATAAGTTCAAGATCTCTAAAAAACAATGAAGTTGAAATCAATAATAAGATAAATGGAAATACCCAATTAATAAACAAAGAAAATTTAATTGAATTTTTAAAAAAAATTTAAAAAACTAAGTTTTTCTTTAATTTCTTCTCTCAATATTATAGAATGAACTAAAATTAATTGAATGTGAAGTAGAAGTGGGCTGAGCCCACTTTTTTTTGTTCAAATTACAATAATTAGGTAGGTAGAATTGAAAAACGAATTAATGTTGGCTTTGACTGCTCTTGCGCATGACAGGAGCCTTCCTCAGTCAGTTGTACTTTCAGCAATACAAGCTGCATTAGAACACGCATATAAAAAAGATGCGAATGGTCAAGAAGTAAGAGTTGATTTAGATCCTGATACAGGAAATACAGTTGTAAGAACTATAAAAATTGTTGTCGAAACTGTAGAAGATAATGACCTAGAAATATCCTTATCGCAAGCACAAGATCACTTTCCTGATATAAAAGTTGGAGAAGAAGTTACTACTGGTTATATTGAACCTGACCCAGGAAGGATTACTGCGCAAACTGCAAGACAATTAGTTTTACAGAAATTGAGAGAAGCTGAGAGGCAGTTGGTTGCTAATGAATATTCAAATAAAATTGGCGAAATCATGACTGGTTCTGTTTCAAGGATAGAAGGAAGAGACGTAATTGTATCTTTGGGTAGAGGTGAAGCAGTAATGCCACCACAAGAACAAGTTTCTTCAGAAAAATATCGCGTTGGGCAGCAGTTGAAGTTTATTATTCTAAAGCTTGATCAAGAAAGAAGAGGCCATGAGATTGTGGTATCAAGATCAAATGTAGACCTCTTGAAAGAATTATTTGTTCTTGAAGTTCCTGAAATAAGTAGCGGAATAATAGAGATAAAAAATATTGTTAGAGAGCCAGGTTCACGAAGTAAAATTGCTGTTAACTCTAACCAAGATGGCATTGATGCTGTAGGTGCATGTGTAGGGCTTAGAGGGCTAAGAATACAAAATGTTGTAAATGAACTTTTAGGAGAAAAAATTGATGTTATTGAGTGGAGTGAAGACCCAGTTGAATTTATAATTAAGTCTTTAAGTCCTTCAGAAGTAGAAAGAGTTATGTTAAATTCTACTGAAAATTCTGCTCAAGTTACTGTTCCAGAAAGTCAGTTATCCCTTGCAATAGGTAAAGATGGTCAAAATGTAAGACTAGCTGCTAAATTGTGTGGATGGAAAGTAGACATTTCTTCAGATACTAATAGCAATGAAAATGATAACAATGAGCCTAAAACTGAACTTTCAAAAGCAGGAATTGATTCCAATACTGAAGAATTATTGAAGGTTGCAAGCGTTACAAATATTGATCAAATTAAAAACATGAGCAAAGACGATTTATTGAGTATAAGTGGAATGACTGAAAAAAGACTAAAGGCTCTAAGAGAAATTATCCCATCCTCTGCTCCTGAAAAAGTTGAAGCTAAAGAAGTAGTCGATGATGAAATTGTAGAAAAAATAGTTTCTGATAGCGAAGTATTTTCTAGTGATGATTTGGTAGAAATAATGGAGAATTCAAAAAATGAGGATTCTGAAGATGAGTCAGAACCTGAAAAACCTTCTGTTGGTGAAAAAGACATTTGGAACATTGATTCAATTGTTAAGAAAAAATCAGGCAATCCAAAAAAAGGTGTAATAAGGTTTGCTGAAGATATTGATGACTTAAAAAATTAGATGGTTGAAAATAATAACAACTTAATAGATGAACAAGAAAAATTATTAAATTTGCCTGTCCAATTAACTGCAGGTGACCTTTCAGAAATCATGGATATATCTCCATCCGAAGTGATTAAAGAGCTAATGCGTCATGGAGTAATGGCAAATATTAATGAAATTATTGAATTTGAAGTTGCTGTTTTAGTTGCTCATGAATTTGGTTTCAAAGTTCTTAAGCCTAAAGGTGATGCAAAAAAGACGTTAAAATCTGACATAAACCAAGAAAGTTTGAATGAAGATCAGATTGTGCTTAGGTCGCCTGTTATAACAATACTTGGTCATGTTGATCATGGGAAAACATCAATATTAGATGCAATTAGAGGTTCCAAGGTTGCAGATTCGGAACATGGAGGAATCACGCAGAGTATTGGTGCATATCAAATAACACACAATAATGAAAAAATTACATTTGTCGATACTCCTGGCCATGAAGCTTTTACATCTATGCGTGCAAGAGGTGCTCAAATCACAGATATAGCTGTTTTAGTTGTTGCTGCTGATGATGGAGTAATGAGGCAAACAAAAGAAGCAATTGATCATATTAAATCAGCTGAAACCCCAATGATTGTTGCTATAAATAAGTGTGATTTAGATGGTGCTGATATTAATAAAGTTAAGTCTCAACTTGTTGAAAATGAAGTTGTCCCTGAAGATTATGGTGGAGATGTCATGTGCGTAGAAACCTCAGCAACAACATCAAAGGGGATTAGCGAATTGTTGGAATCAATAATACTTTTGGGGCAAATACTTGAACTTAAAGTCCCTAAAGACACTGCAGGGCAAGGTTATATTCTTGAAGGAACCCTTGATAAAACTAAAGGTTCTTTAGGAACAATTTTAGTTAAAGAAGGAAATGTTAGAGTTGGAGATTTCATTGTTGCTGGAGAAATTAGTGGAAAAATTAAAAATTTGACTGATGGATTTAATAGATCTGTAAAAAATGTAACTCCAGGTGCGCCAGCTCAAGTTTTGGGGATGAACTCAGTTCCAAAAGCAGGTGATGATTTCAAAATTTTCAAAACTGATAAAGAAGCTAAAAAATATATCAAGTCACTGTCTATTAATAAAGAACAAAAAAAATCGGTTATTAGAAATAATGACGAAGATGATGAGAGCATATTTAGAATAATTATAAAATGTGGTACTGATGGTTCAGTGGATGCAGTAAAAAAAGTCCTTGAAACAATTGAGAATGAAGATGTAAATATTGAAATTACACACTCCTCATCAGGTTCAGTAAATGAAAATGATGTGATGTTAGCAACTGCAGCGAACGCAGTTGTTGTTGGATTTCAAACTGTTATTGAACAGGGTGCTATAAGACAATCAAGAACTAATGATGTTGTAATTAAGAATTACGATATTGTATACGAGATGGTTGACGAACTAACTGAAATGATTCAGAAAAATAGAAAATCTCAATCTTCTGAAAATATATTAGGGTATGCTGAAATTCTTGATACCTTTGCACTTGGAAAAACTAAGACAGTTGGTGGTTTCAAGGTAGTTGAAGGCTTAGTTAAAAGAAATAGTCTAATTAAAGTAACAAGGAATGAAAAAGTAATTTTTCAAGGTTCTATATCTTCTTTGAGGCACCTAAAGGAAAATGTCAGAGAAATTAGGTCCGGAATGGAAGGCGGATTAACTCTTGATGGATTTAATGAATTTGAGATTAATGATGTTTTGGAATGTTTTGAAATTGTAACAACGTAATATTATGAGCATTCGTTCAGATAAAGTTAGATTAACATTAAAAAAAGCTGTTAGTGAGATAATAAAGGTTGAACATAATTTTGATGTTTTGGTTTCAGTTTCTGACTTAGATATAAGCCCTGATCTGGGTAATGTGAAAATTTATGTTTCAGTCCTTGGAGATGCAAGTTCAAAGAATGAGGTTATAGAAGAACTAAATGGTAATTCAACAAATATTAAAAATTATTTTCCTAAATACGTAAAACTCAGAAAAATGCCATCTATTAACTTTTATATTGATGAAACAATTGAAAATGCTGAAAAAATGCAAAAAATTTTAGATAATTTAAATTAATTTAAAACTTTGTTAAACGGATTTATAAATGCAAATAAACCTTCTGGCATTTCATCAAATAAATTGCTTAACTTAATAAAGCACGATATAGGCGGTTCAAAAATAGGCTTTGTTGGCACTCTTGATCCCCTTGCTTCTGGAGTATTGCCAGTTTGCATAGGCTTTGCAACAAGGTTGAGCGACATGATATCTGAACCCATTAAAGAGTATATATTTACTGGTAACTTTGGCGCTGAAACAGATACATGTGACATTGAGGGAAAAATTATCTGTGAAAGTAAGTATGATCATGTTGAAGAAAAAAATTTAGATATTTTTCTTAAAAAACTAAAAAAATCCTATAACCAGGAAGCCCCAATTTATAGTGCTTTAAAAGTTAAGGGAAAGAAAATGTACGAATTGGCAAGGCAAGGAATTGAAGTAAAACCAAAGGTAAGAAAAGTAAAATTAATCGATTTTGAAATAATTGACTTTGAAAAACCCACTTTTAAGATTAAAATTTTATGTAGTAAAGGGTTTTACGTAAGAAGCCTTGTTAGAGATATTGGAAGAAATTTAGGCACACATGCCTACTTAACTTCCTTAATAAGAACAAAGTCTTCAGGGTTTGATATTAAAGATTCGTTTAGCACGGATCAAATTAAATATCATATAGATAATGGAAGTGTTAAAAATTTAATTACCCCAATAGAGAAATTATTGGTCAATTTTAAATTAGTTAATTTAAATAAATTTGAATCAATGAAAATATTGAATGGTAATAATTTAAGAAAAAGTATGTTTAATGTGAAAAATAACGATAAATTGATTATTTTTGATGATAATTCATCAATAATTTCTATAGGAGAATATATTGATGATGTTATCTTCCCATTGAAAGTCGTGGCTCATGATTGAATCTATTAAATTTAAAATTTTATTATTAATGTTTTCAAGCATTTTTATTATCAATTGTTCAAATAGCAAAGATGATCTTATTGTTTTGGGAGAAAGCCCTATGATAAAAAATCATTTTGATCAAAAAATGATAAATGAATATGATATGGAAGAAATAATTAATCATGGTGAACTTTTATTTAAAGTATCATTTAATGAATTAGATGGGCTTGGAAGGCCAGAAACTTCTGGCACAACTAAGACAAGGCCAAGAAGAGAATCACCTCAAAATTTTAATCGAATATCTGGTCCAGACGCTAATGCTTGCGTTGCGTGTCATAATTTACCCAGAATTGGTGGAGGGGGTGATAATTCAAATAACGTTTTTGGTTTAGCTTCAGACATTGATTTTGCAACTTTAGAGGGTTCCGTTGGGTCTGAAGATGATTCCTCGAGTGTTCTAGATATTACGAATGAGAGAAATACTATAGGTGTTTTTGGATCTGGTCTTGTTGAACTTTTGGCTAGAGAAATTACTAGTGATTTACTAAATATTGTTGAAGAATCAAAAGTAATTTCAGCTACAGAAAAAAGGATTGTAAAAGCCGATTTAAAATCAAAAGGGATTGATTATGGTTATATTGAGGTCTATCCAAATGGTTTTGTCGATAGATCCAATGTTGATGGTGTTGATAGTGATTTGATTTTAAGGCCATTTATACAAAAAGGGGTAATTGGATCATTAAGAGATTTTTCAAATATTTCTATGAATCATCATCATGGAATGCAATCTGAAGAGCTTGCTGGTTTTAATTCTGATCTAGACAGAGATGGTGTAGTAAATGAACTTACTGAAGGAGATATAACTGCTGTTACTATATTTCAAGCAACTTTAGATTATCCAAATAATGTATTCTCCGACAATGAAGATATAAAAAACGCACAACTTAAAGGCAAAGAGATTTTTAACAATATTGGCTGTGCCAGCTGTCATATGCCTACACTACCTCTAAAAAGTTTAATGTTTGTTGAACCAGGTCCATTCAATACAGAAATTAGCACTACTCTTGCAGAATCAGAAAATACCCTTGTAGTTGATTTAGAAGATTATGTAAGCAAGCTTGATAAAGATGAATATGGTAATTATTTAATTCCAATATGGAGTGACTTGAAAAGACACGATATGGGGCCAAAACTAGATAATGAAAGGCCATTGCAAAAAGGGGTCCCTACAAATTATTGGCTCACTAAAAAGTTATGGGGTTTTTATTCTGAACCTCCTTTTCTTCATCATGGTAGGGCAAATTTGTTAAATGATGTTATTGAAATGCATCTGGGAGATGCTAAAATTTCTTCTGATGCTTATTTTGACCTTGGGTCAGATGATCAGCAATTTTTAATTGAGTTTCTAAAATCATTTAAATAAAAAGGAATATTCGATGCATGAATCTCCATTACATTTAGTGGCAGAATCAATAATTGTTCTAGCCGTAATTTTAATATGTGCAAAGCTATTTGGTGAGTTTTTTTTCAGATTTTTAAAACTTCCAAGAGTTATAGGTGAATTAAGCGCAGGTATAATTATTGGACCCTTTGCATTAGGGGGATTAGTTTTAGGTGGCTTTGGACCTTTTATACATATTGATGAACATTCCTCTATTCCTGTTTCACAATCATTATATTTTCTTGCAAATGTAGGAGCAGTTATATTGCTATTTGAAGCTGGTTTAGAAACAAATAAGGAAAGGTTTTTTAATAATATTGGGTCAGCTAGCTTTGTTGCAGTTGGTGGTGTTGTACTACCTTTTCTATTAGGTCTTTTCGGAACAATTATGTTTGGATACTCATCTTTCAATTCTTTGACAGAATTAATTCCCGGACTTTTTGTTGGTGCAATGATGACAGCAACATCAGTTGGTATAACCGCTAGAGTTTTAGGAGATTTAGGAGAACTTAATTCTAGGGAGGGAGTAACAATTTTAGGTGGGGCAGTTGTTGATGATGTTTTAGGAATTTTAATTTTAGCTATTATCGTTGGAATGGATGCAACAGGAGCTATTTCTGGCATGAATATTTTTATGATAGCTCTTAAAGCAATATCATTTTGGTTAGTTCTAACATTTGTTGGAAGCTGGGCATCCCCATGGATATCTTCATTTATTATGTCTCTTGGAACAAAGAAAGGTTTTTATAAAGATCCGAGTGTAATTTTGTGTATATCTTTAGGACTTGCTTTTCTTGTTTCTGGTATTGCAGAAATGTATTTTGGCTTAGCCATGATTATAGGTTCTTATTCTTTGGGCTTGGCATTATCAGGGACTGTTTTATTTAAAGAAATTGAAGAACCTATCAAAAAAATAAATGGATTTGTTGTTCCAGTATTTTTTACAGTTGTTGGAATGCAGGTAAATCTTCAAGCTATTTTTGGATCCGACCAATTAACCAATACGCTTTTATTTGCTCTTGTATTAACAATATTTGGAATCATAAGTAAGTTGGTTGGTTCTGGAGTGCCGGCATTGCTTGTTGGTTTTAACAAGAAAAGTTCATGGGTTATTGGTGTTGGTATGATGCCAAGAGGTGAAGTTGCGCTAATAATTGGTGGAATAGGTTTAGCCTCAGGAGTAATTGATGCAACTATTTTTGGCGTTACTATTGTGATGACAATTGTAACAACGATACTCGCTCCTATATTATTGAATCAAGCATATAAAAAATAAATAAGAATAAGGAAATTATGGGTTTACTTGAAGGTAAAAAAGTTCTTGTCACAGGTGCAAGAAAAGGTATTGGCAGGGGTATAGCATATGCAGTGGCAAAAGAAGGAGCAGATGTTGGTGTAAATGATTATATTGACGATGAAGAAACTTCAAAAACTATTAGCTTAGTTGATTCAACTGGAAATAAAAGTTCAAAACATATTTGTGATGTTAGCAAGAAAAAAAATATCGATTTAATGATCGATGAGTTTTTGGAAGTTCATGGAAAAATTGATGTTCTTGTAAATAACGCTATTATGCAACCACAAAACAAACCTTTTAATGAAATTGATGAGGAATGGTGGGATTATATGATGGACCTTTCCCTAAAAGGGTATTTTTTTGCTTGCCAAAAAGCTTCTAAAGAAATGGTAAAAAGAGGTACTAAAGGATCATTAATTTGCATATCTAGTGTTCATTCATTTCGTGCTGCTGAAAATTGGACTCCATACGGAATAGC
>CETI01152644.1_pt1 | contig 19780 bp, 20 predicted proteins | sample 361441 | NCBI WGS metagenome assembly CETI01 (sample SAMEA2622478, study PRJEB7988) | marine metagenome | biome: marine biome (ENVO:00000447); feature: deep chlorophyll maximum layer (ENVO:xxxxxxxx); material: "saline water (ENVO:00002010), including plankton (ENVO:xxxxxxxx)" | depth 90 m | reverse complement strand
GTTTGATAAATGCATAGAAAATGTAGATTTAGAAAATGAGATATTAGTTGGATTAATGAACGCTCAAGAAGAGTTTAATATCAAATCTACCCCATCTTTTATTATAAATGGCGAAGTAGTTGGAGGCAATAAATCTATAAAAGTTTTTAGACAAATCATTGATAAATCATTATCAGAATAATTAATGATTAAATTTAAAAAGCTTAAATTAAAAGGCTTTAAATCTTTTGTGGAACCAGTGGAAATCATAATAGAAAATGGTTTGACAGGCATAGTAGGGCCTAATGGATGTGGAAAATCCAATCTAGTAGAAGCTTTTAGATTTGTAATGGGAGAGCTCTCACCGAAACAAATGAGAGGAAGTGAATTAGATGATGTTATCTTCAATGGCACTTCAGAAAGACCTGCTTGGGATATAGCTGAAGTTACAATTGAATTAGATAATGGAGATAGAAAAGCTCCAAGTTTATTTAATCAAAGTGATGATATTGAAGTAACAAGGCGCATTTGGCGAGGAGAAGGGTCTGAGTACCGTGTTAACGGGAAAGAAGTTAGATTAAAGGATGTGCAACTTCTTTTTGCTGATGCAGCAACTGGGGCAAGATCCACATCTATGGTTAGCCAAGGTCGTGTTGGAGCAATTATAGCTTCAAAACCTGAGCAAAGAAGAACACTTTTAGAAGAAGCTGCTGGTATTACCGGTCTACATTCGAGAAGGCATGATGCTGAACTTAGGTTGAATTCATCAGAAAATAATCTTGAACGTGTAAAAGATGTCCTTAAAACACAAGAAGACCAATTAGTTATTCTAAGAAAACAATCAAAGCAAGCTGAGAGATATAAAAATATTCAAAATGATATCAACAAAGCTCGTGCAACAGTTTTTTACCAAAAGTGGCAAATTGAAAAAAATAAATTAGATGAATCTAATCAAAAATTAAAAAGCCAAAATGATTTAGTATCAAATCAAACTCAAATTGTAGCCTCAATAAATGTAGAATATGAAGACATTCAACAACAACTTCCGGAACTTCGGTCAAAAGAGAGTAAAATAGCTTCTGATTTACAAAGAAATTCCATAAACCTGGACAATCAAGAAAAAGAAATTGAAAGAGCAAACAATGCAGTGCAAGAAATTCAAATACGAATAGAACAAATTAATAATGATGTTAATAGAGAGAAGTTTTTATTAGATGATGCTAAGGATAATTTATCAAAGGTTCAGGAAGAAAAATCTCTTATAGAAAAACAACAGGGAGAATTATTTAATGAAGAAAACAACTCTTCTGCTGAAAAAAATTCTGTTAAAGATAATAATCCAATAATTGATTATCTTGATTTTGAAGATGGTTATGAAAAAGCATTAGCTGCAGTTTTTTCTGATGAACTAATGGCTTCTATTAATGAAAACAAATCATCATATTGGAGAGTTATTGAAAGCATAAATGACAATTCCTCTTTTCCTAGTGAAGTTGTGCCTTTTACAACAATTATAAAAGCACCTGAAAATTTAAAAAAACGTTTAAAATATATAGGGTTAATTAAAGATAAGGATAATATTATAGATTTACAAAATAATTTAAAAGATGGCCAAATACTTGTAAGCGAATTGGGTGAAATTTGGAGATGGGATGGATATACTTCTAAAGGTGGTCAAAACTCTGCTAGTAAGGCTGTTCTTGAACAATTGAAAAATAGGAGATTAAAACAACTTTCCTCTGAAGAAAAGCAATGGCAAGAAATAATGACAACAGCTCAAAAAAGAATAGATGAATTGAATGAAAGACAATTATCGTTAAAAAATGATCTAAAAGAAATGCAATCCCTACCACAAAATATATCATCTGAAAAAGATAGATTAAGAAATTTAATTTTAGAAAATAAAAAAGATCATGAAAGTATTGCAAAAATATTACAAGCAAAAGAAAAAGAAGCCAATGAAATAAATAAAAAATTAAAACTAGAAGAAGTAAAGTTAAACGAATTACGTGAAGAAAGAATACGAATTGAGGGCATAATAGTTACTCATGATGAAACAATAAAGCAAATAACAAATCAAGTTAAAGAGCGTTTAGTAGTTAGTTTAGATGAGTTATATGATTTAGCAAAAATTAATCCTAACAAAATTTTGCCTTCACTTGAAGATTTAGAAAGAAAATTAGAACGCCTTATTGCCGAGCAAGAAAGATTAGGCGGAGTAAATCTTTTAGCAGAACAAGAATCTAAGGAATTAGAAGAAAAAGTTAACAAAATAAAAAAAGATCAATCAGATTTATTAGCTGCAATAGCAAAATTAAGAGAATCAATAGACAAACTTAATACTGAAGGACGTCAACGTTTATTAGCAGCATACGGAGTTGTTAATGAAAATTTTCAAAAATTATTTACTCAATTATTTGGTGGGGGAAAAGCTTATTTAAAATTTACAGATGAAACTGATCCATTACAAGCAGGCTTAGATATTTTTGCAAGTCCACCAGGTAAAAAATTACAAAACTTAAATTTATTATCCGGAGGAGAGCAAGCTTTAACAGCATTATCATTGTTATTTGCAGTTTTTTTATCCAACCCAGCTCCAATATGTGTTTTAGATGAGGTTGACGCACCTTTAGATGATACCAATGTAGATCGTTTTTGTTCTTTAGTAGAAGAAATAGCTAAAACTTCTTTAACTAAATTTCTTGTTATAACTCATCATAGAATGACAATGGCTAGAGTAAATAGACTATTTGGAGTAACAATGCCTGAAAAAGGGGTGTCACAACTCGTTTCTGTAGATTTAGAAAGAGCAGTACAATTAAAAGAAAATGAATAAATCAAAATATAGAATACAAGAACTAAAAGATAGAATTCAAAATTTACAAAAAAATAATAATCAACCAAAAAAACCAGAGAATCGTATTAATGCAGGTTTTGGATTTAAGATTAGTACTGAGATCGTAGCTGCATTAGTTGTTGGTGTTTCTATTGGTTTAATTGTGGATAATTACTTTGACACTCAACCGTTTGGCCTTATTTTCTTTTTTATAATCGGAGCATTTGCTGGATTTTTAAACGTATATCGTGTAATTCGTCGCATTGAAAAGAAAAAATAATTTAATAAAAATTAATCTAAATGGCTTCTTCAGGCGAAAAACATAGTCCACTTGAACAATTTGAAATTACACCATTAATTAAAATTAATTCAGGTAGCCTTGATCTTTCTTTTACTAATTCGTCTTTAGCTATGATTGTTACAGTAGCTTTTATCACACTATTTTTAACAGTAACAGTTGACTCGAGATCAATTGTTCCTTCTCGTTTGCAGCTTATTTCTGAAATGTGTTATAATTTTATAGCTCAACTATTAAGAGACACCGTTGGTAATGAAGGGAGAAAATATTTCCCTTTTGTCTTTAGCGTATTTATGTTTGTATTAATTGGCAATATGGTAGGAATGATTCCATATAGCTTTACATTTACTAGTCATATAATAGTTACTTTTGCTCTTGCCGCAGTTATATTTATTGGTGTAACGATCTTAGGTTTTGTAAAACATGGTTTACATTTTTTTTCTTTTTTTGTTATTCCGGGTCTACCTTGGTACATGCTTCCATTGTTAATAACTATTGAAGTAGTTTCATACCTTTCAAGACCCATAAGTTTGTCTGTACGACTATTTGCCAATATGTTGGCTGGTCATACATTACTTAAAGTCTTTGCTAGTTTTGTTGTAATGATGGGTTTTGCTGGAGTTTTACCTTTAGCTTTTATTGTTGCACTAACTGGTTTAGAAATATTAATTGCTTTTTTACAAGCATACGTTTTTGCAATATTAACTTGTTTGTATATAAATGATGCTTTGCATTTACATTAAAATAAAGGAGGATTTATGGAATTAGAAGCAGCAAAAGTTATCGGAGCAGGATTAGCCGTTATTGGAGTAATAGGTTCTGGTATAGGAATTGGAAATATTTTTTCGTCATTCATTGAAGCAGTGGGACGTAATCCTGCAGCAAGAGGTGAAGTATTTACTATGACGATGCTTGGGTTTGCACTAGTTGAAGCTATAGCACTTTTTGCATTGGTTATTGCTCTAGTTATTCTTTTTACTTAATAATAATTTAATTATTAATGCCTCAATTAGAACAAACGGAGTTTTTTGTTTCACAGCTTTTTTGGCTTGTCTTAACATTTTCATTTTTGTTATTTTTTTTATGGAGAATATCGTTGCCAAGAATCAGCAATGTTTTGGAAAGAAGAGAAAATAAAATCAATAACGACTTAGAAAGTGCAAAAAAACAGCAGAAAGAAGCCGAGGAAATACAAAATCAAATTGAAAAACAACTTCGTGACGCAAATGATCAAGGACAAGCATTAATAAAAGAATCTCTAGAAAAAATGCAAAAAAAATCAGCCGATGAGTTAAAAAATTTAGATATTGATTTAAATAAGAAATTAAATGATTTTAGTGTGATTGTTGATAAAAATAAAAAAGATTCTCTAAATCAAATAAACACTCAAGTTCATGAAATTACTAAACTTGTTTTATCTAAATTATCATCAACAAATGCAACAGAACAAGAAATTGAAGCATCTATAAATAATATCATCAAAAGCAATAATAATTGATCATGATTTACAATCTCTTACAATCTGAACAATTTTGGGTATTAATTGCTTTCATCATTTTTGTTGCAGCAGTTTTTAGACCCGTTCGTAAAATGCTTGCAACAAACCTTGATGGAAAAATTCAGGAAATCAAAGATACCATTAATGAAGCAGAAAAACTTAAAAATGAAGCTCAATTAACATTAAGTGAAATTAAAAAAAGACAAAATGAAGTTATAAAAGAAATTGAACAGATTAACCAGCAAACAGAACAAAGAATCTCAATCATCAATAATGATTTAGAAATTAAATTAAAAGATCAATTAGATAAAAGAAATAAATTAAATTCTATGAAAATAGAACAAGTTTCTCGAGAAGCAAAAAATGAAGTTCGTCAATACATTCTCCAAACATCCTTAGCAGTAGTAACAGATATTTTGGAAAAAAAACTAGATGAGAAAAATAAACAAAATTTAATCGATAACTCAATTAACGATATTGAAAGAGTTTTAAAAAATTAGCTTAATAGCTTTAACTTTTCTTTATCTAACATAAAACCAATTACAAACTTATATTCTGAATTAATATCTATTTTGTCTAATTCTATATTAAGTTTAATGATATCTTTTATTTCAGTCTCGAGATAAATATTTTGTTCTAAATCTAATTTCATAATATCTTCTATTTGAAAGTAATGCATATCAATAATATTATCTTCTTCATTAAGTAATGCTAAATAATAAGGTAAAATTATTTTATCTTTTTCGGGATTTTCAGGATTAACTATGAATAAGATTGATAGTTTAATTTCTAAAAATTTTTCAGTTAGTTTACAGGCTTTATCGAAGTGGTAATTATTAATTTCAGCTCTATAACTTAAATTATCAAAAGTAATTGGAGATGAGTTGCCATAAATATAATTTCTGTGCTCTGATGAAAAAAGGACATTTGGGCATGTTGTTTCTCCTACATATTTGGATGTTGATGTGCAGCCAAGCAATAAAAAAAAAGCTAAAATGAGATATCTTTTCACTATAAAATTCTAATTATATAAAAAATTAACTATATAGTCATAATGAATTTATGACAAAAAAAATATCTAAAAAATTAATTAATTTGTATCTAGCTGGACCTAGAGGTTTTTGTGCAGGAGTAGATAGGGCAATTCTAATGGTAGAAGAGGCAATAAAAAAATTTGGTAAGCCAGTATATGTGCGTCATGAAATTGTTCATAATAAAATTGTTGTTGATGAACTCCAGTTAAAAGGTGCTATTTTTGTAAATGAGTTAAATGAAATTAAAGATAAGAATAGGCCAGTAATTTTTTCAGCACATGGTGTTCCAAAATCTGTGCCTGAAGAAGCAAAATTTTTAAACTTACAATATTATGATGCTACTTGTCCTCTTGTTAGTAAAATTCATAGAGAAGTTGAGAATTTTGAAAAATTAAATTTACCAATAATCTTAATTGGTCATCATAATCATCCAGAAGTAATTGGAACAATGGGACAAGTAAATTCAAAAATTTATTTAATAGAAAATTTAAATGATATTGAAAAATTAGATATAGCTGTTGATCAAAAAATTGCTTACGTAACTCAAACTACACTTTCAATAGATGACACAAAGTTAATTATTGAAACTTTAAAAAAGAAATATAAAAATGTTGTTGAGCCAAAGAAAAATGATATTTGTTACGCAACAACTAATAGACAAAATGCAGTAAAAGAAATTGCGAAATTTTGTGATTTGTTCATAGTTATTGGAGCAAAAAACTCTTCTAATTCAATTAGATTAGTCGAAGTTGCTAATCAATATAAAGCTAAAAAAAGTATGCTCTTAGAAAGTAACAAAAATTTTGATATATCTTTACTAGAAAAAGTTAAGAGTGTTGGAATTACTGCAAGTGCTTCTGCGCCAGAAAAATTAGTTTTAGACCTTATTAAAAATATAAAAGAAACATATGATATAAAGTTACATCAAAATGTTTACCAAAAAGAGAATGTGCATTTTAATATACCTAACCAATTAAGATCAATAAATTAATATGGCTGTCTATACAAAAATAAATAAAGAAAGTTTATCTAATTTGTTAAATAATTATGAAATTGGAAGTTTGATTGATTTTCAAGGAATTATAGAAGGTGTCGAGAATACAAACTACAAAATTACTACCTTAAAAAACTCTTATATTTTAACTATATTTGAAAAAAGAGTTGATGAAAAAGATTTACCTTTTTTCATTGAATTACAAAATCATCTTTCTAATAAAAAAATAAGATGTCCCGAACCTATTGTAGACAAAAATAATAATTTTATTCAAAAAATAGATAATAAAAAATGTGTAATTATGTCTTTTCTTGAGGGTAAAAAAATTGAAGAACCAACAAATGAGCACTGCGAACAAATAGGTTTTGAATTAGCTAAAATACATAAAAATACCCAAGATTTCAAATTAACAAGGAAAAACAATTTATGTTTTTCAAAATGGTTAGAAATTTTTAATAAGTGTAAACAATCTAGTTTAATTTCAAATAAAATTTTTTCAAAAAAGTATAATCATAAAAAAATAAAAAATTATAATGACTTATTTAATCCTATTGAAATTGAATTAAAGTTTTTAAAAAAAAATTGGCCAGCTGACTTGCCTAAAGGAATAATTCATGCAGATGTTTTTAAAGATAATGTTTTTTTTGATAACAACAAATTAACTGGACTAATTGATTTTTATTTTGCCTGTAATGATTTTTATGCTTATGAATTAGCTATCTGTATTAATGATTGGTGCTTTAATAAAGATACAATTTTTGAAATTGATAGATATAAATCCATTATCAATGGTTATGAGAAAGTTCGTAAATTAGAAGTAACAGAGATTAAAAATATGCCAATTTTACTTCGGGGATCCGCTATGAGATTTATATTAACTAGATTGCATGATCAATTATATCATCCTAAAGATGCATTAGTAGAACCTAAAGATCCATTAGAATATTTTTATTTTTTAGAAACTCATCAAAATATTCAAAACGGATTAATAAATATTGAATATGGAAAATAGTATTTATACTGATGGAGCTTGTTCAGGAAACCCTGGTATTGGAGGATGGGGAGCAGTATTAATTTTAGAAAATAATAAAATTATTTTTTTAGATGGAGGTTCTTTTGATACTACTAATAATCAAATGGAATTAAAAGCAACAATAGAGGCATTAAAATATTTTACAGATACATCGAATATAAATATTTTCACTGATAGTAAGTATGTAAAAGATGGGATTGAATCTTGGATTCATAACTGGAAAAAAAATAATTGGAAAACATCGTCAAAACAAGATGTTAAAAATAAAGAATTGTGGTTAGAGTTAGATGAACTAATTTCAAAGCATAAGATTAAATGGAATTGGGTTAAAGGGCATACTGGTCATAAATATAATGAAAAAGCTGACCTTCTTGCAAAAAAATTTATTGAAAATAATAAGTAGTATTTATTTTTTTTCTAATATTAATTTTTGATTAGTAATAAAAATACCAGAAATAACTATTACGATTGCTCCAATAATAGTAATAAAATCTGGCAAATGATCATAAAACATAAATCCAAATATAATTGACCAAAATATTAAAGTATAATGAAAAGGTTGAATAATACTAGCTCTAGCTTTTGAAAGTGCAATAATTTGAAGATACAAGCCTAAAGAAAAGAAAATACCTACTAAAAGAAAAAAAAGAAAAGAAGATGAATTTAATTGCTGCCAATAAAAGTAAGATAAAATACTTGTAAAAAAAATTCCTATTAAAGAATTATAAAATAATAAAGTTTCAGAACTATCATATTGAGATACTTGGCGTGTTAAAACTTGATATAAACCAAGAAAAAATGAAGCTAATAATGGTATTAATGATTTTGGATCAAATATAGAAAGTCCAGGACGCATAATTATTAGAACTCCAACAAGTCCTATAAAAATAGCTATCCAAGTTTTATATGAAACATGTTCTCTCAAAATTATAACTGATAGTATAACAACTATAACAGGTGTTAGAGAACCAATGCTATGCACATCTGCCAGAGGAAGATATCGAAAAGCTAATACAAAACAGCCAGACTCCAAAATAGATAAAATACTTCGAATAATTTGAAGTTTTATCTTTTTAGATTTGTAAAAAAAATAATTTTTTTTTTTAAAAGATACAAAAAATGATAACAATAATACAAAAATATATTTTGCAAGTAGTAATTGAAAAATTGAATGATAAAGAACAGCAGTTTTTTGAAATGCATCTAGTATAGCAAAACTAAAATAAGCAAAAATAGCAAAAACCATACCCAAAGATTCTTTTGAATTAAAAAAGTTCATTTAATTTATATTTGAGTAAATTGTTTCTATAAAATCATTCTTTAAATTTGGAAGAGCTCCAAGCACTTGAGTCATGATCACTGCTGTTAAATCATTTTTTGGATCAACTAAAAAATATGTAGCTGCTGCACCTCCCCATCCAAACTCTCCTAAACTACCAAAATTATTACATTTATCTAAATTTATGAGCACTCTAAAACCTAATCCCCATCCATAAGGTTCTAATTCATTATCTGCATTTTCATTACCTGGAATTGGAATTTCAAGAGGAAAATACTGATTATCAAGTAAATTTGATGTGGCTAATTTTAAAATTTTTTCAGATAAGATAATTTCTCCATTCTTTGATTTGCCAGTTAATAGCATCTGAGCAAAGCTTAAATAATCATCTACGGTAGAATATAAACCATGACCACCCCTTGCATAATTTGAATTATTAATAGGGTACCCATATAAACTAATTTTTTGATTTTTAAGATCAGTGAGTTTTTTTTGTTCTGCATTATATTCATATGATGTCATTAATCTTTTTTGATTTTGTATAGATAATGAAAAACTTGTGTCATTCATTTCTAGAGGTTTGAATATTTTTTTTTCTAAAATGTTTTGTAAATTATCTTTTAATACTACTTCTAATATTCTCCCTAAAACGTCTGTAGCAACACTATAATTCCATTTTTTTGATGGCTCAAATAAAAGAGGTATTGATGATAACTTATCTATTTCTTCTTCTAAGGATGAGTTTGTTGAATGAAATAATCTATTTTTTTCATATTCTTTTCCTACTTCATCATCTAAAAAATTGTAAGAAAAACCAGCTGTATGAAGAAGCAAATCTTTTATAGTTGGCATATTTTTAACAGTTGTAAATTCTGTAATAGTACTAGATTCATTTTTTAAAACTTTTAAATCATTAAACTTAGGAAGAAAAATATTAATTGGATCTTCTAGATTGATAATATTTTCATCAATAAGTTGTAAAATTGCAATAGAGACTATTGGTTTTGTCATTGACCAAATACGATAAAGAGAATTTTCTTGAAGCAAAGATTGAGTAGATAAATCAGTATAACCTACTCTATTTTTGAAAGTCTTTCCTTTAAAATTAATCTTCCACTCAACACCAGGGTATAGACCACAATCTATATGCTTTTGAAATTTAGTGAATAATTCATCCATTAATTTTTTATATAAGAGTTTTAATTTTTTCTAGTAAATCAGTATTAATATTTCTTGGTCCAGTATCTTTACGATTGTTATGCCTTCTTTGACCAGGTAGGCGAACACCTTCTAATGAAGTCATTTGTTTAAAAAATTTTTCAGAATGTTCATTCCATCCTTCGCCGGCAATTAGCGGAGGCGAAAGTGCCATTATAAACTCTCCCCCTCTAGCAGGTCCTCCATCTTTATTATCAGCATCCTTTGCTTCAAAACTAAACATATCTCCAACTAAACCGGCAGCTAATAATTCTACCATCATTGCTATTGCTGAACCTTTATGACCTCCAAATGGGAGTAGAACTCCTCCATTAGCAATTTCAGAAGGATTATCAGTTTTTTTACCATCTTTATTTAAACCAGTTCCAATAGGAACTTTATGACCGTCTCTAGCAGCAACTTGTACTTCCCCCATAGCCATACTTGCAGTTGCCATATCATATACAACTGGCGAATTATTTTTTCTTGGCCAAGCAAATGAAATTGGATTAGTTCCAAACAATGGTTTTGTAGCTCCATAAGGAGCAACACTTGGCATATAAGCAGTACAAGCAATACCAATTAAATCTTTTTCAGCTAATGCTTCTGTCTCATGCCATAATGCTGCAAAATGATGTGTATTTTTTATTGTTAAAATTCCTATGCCATTTTTTTTTGTAGCTTCAACCAATATAGGTATTCCTAATTGAATAGCATAAGGCGCGAAACCTCTATCACCATCAACTTGGATAATACTTTGAGAAATATGCTTTATTAGAGGACTTGCATTCCCTCTAACTTTTTTACTTCTAAGAGAAGCTACATATCCAGGGATACGGAAAAGGCCATGGGATATACTTCCATCTCTTTCAGCAAATGTGACAGTATTTGCTACAGCTTCAGCATTCAACTCATTGCATCCATTATTTATTAATGTTTTTCTAGCTAACTCATATATTTCATTAAGTGACAATGGTGTTGTACTCATATTTTTTCTTTATTTTTATTTGCTTAATTTGTTATAATAAGTTTCAATTACATGAAAAACAAAATATTGCAAAATGAACTTGTTTCTATTTTTGGGGATAGAATCTCAACTTCCGAATCATTAAGGAGTAATTATGCTCGAGGTGAAGATATATTTGATCCTATATTATCTCAAGCTGTAGTTTTCCCAAATAATAACGAGGAAATATCAAAAATTGTAAATCTATGTAATTTACATAAAGTACCAATAGTTCCATTCGGAACAGGAACATCTTTAGAAGGCCATGCAGTTGGTAATGAAAATGGCATAACTGTCTCTCTCGAAAATATGAATAAAGTACTAGAAGTATTTCCTGAAGATTTTGATTGCCGCGTTCAAGCATTTGTAACAAGAAAACAACTAAATGAAGAATTAAAAGATAAAGGTCTTTTTTTTCCTATTGATCCTGGAGCTGATGCTTCTCTTGGAGGTATGGCTGCAACTTCTGCATCAGGAACGATGGCAGTTAGATATGGAACTATGCGAACAATTATAACTGGGTTAACAGTAATATTGCCTAATGGAAATATAATCAAAACAGGCACAAGAACAAAAAAAACTTCGGCTGGATATAATCTTACAAATTTATTTATTGGATCTGAAGGAACTTTAGGAATTATATCCGAGATACATCTTCGTCTTTCTCCTATACCTGAAAATATTATGAGTGCAGTCTGTCATTTTCCTGACTTAGAATCAGCAGTTTTAACTGCTCAAGAAATTATTCAATATGGTGTTCCAATTGCTAGAATAGAAATGCTTAATAAAGATCAAATGGAAATAAGTATAAATTACTCAAGTCTAAAAAATTTAGAAGCAAAACCAACTCTATTTTATGAGTTTCATGGGAGTGAAAATGCAAATAAAGAGTCAATTTCAGTTGTTGAAGAGATCTCAAAAAATAATAAAGGTAATGAATTTAAATGGGCAGAAAATATTGAAGAAAGAAATAAGTTATGGAAAGCAAGACATGATGTCTATTATTCTGTTAAAGCTCAAAAAAATAATATCAGAGTTTATACTACTGATGTGTGTGTTCCTATTTCAAATCTTGTAGAATGTATAAAGTTTGCTGAAGATGAAATAAAAAGATATGGCTTAAAAGCACCTATGGTTGGTCATGTTGGAGATGGAAATTTTCATTCTACAATTATGTATGATCCTTTAAAAAAAGAGGACCACAAAATGATAAGAGAATTTAGCAATAAATTAATAAATAAAGCTCTACAACTTGATGGAACTGTAACAGGAGAACATGGAATAGGTATTAACAAAAAAGAATATTTAAAAAAGCAACATCCAGATAATATTAGCTTAATGCAAATTTTAAAAAAAAGCATTGATCCAAATAACATTATGAATCCTGGAAAAGTAATAGACTTATAATTAATTATTAGATTTTTTTGTTATTTAATTTAAAATATCTATAATATCATCTCTTGATAATAATTCTGATAATATCACTGTATCATTTTGACCAACATATATAACATTGAAAGGAATTCCAAATTTGCCAAAACTTTTTAAATAATTCTCAATTTTTTTATTTGGTTTAGTCCAATCACCTTGTACTTTAATAACATCAAATTTTTCAAAATATTCTTTTATTTCCTCTGAATTAATAACATTAATTTTATTAAATTGGCAGGTAGCACACCAGTCTGCAGTTATATCAATAAAAATAATACTATTTTCATTTTTTAAATCTTGTAAATTAATTTTATTAAAATCTAACCAATCAGAGTCATTTTTATAATTAGAAAATTTTTCAAAAAAATAATTGTTTGCTAATATTGAAACTATCCAAACAAATGTTGCAAAAAGCAATGTACCAAGAAAATATTTTACTATTTGCATCCACTTACCTGGTTTAGGTAAAATTTTAGCTATGGAAGGAAAAGTTGAAATTAATAGATATGGTGATGACATACCCAAACCCATAAATATGAATATACCAATCATAGCTAGTGATGATTGTGTAAAGGCTGCAGTAATTGCTGTTCCAACAAATGGTGCTGAACAAGGAGTTGCCAAAATTGTAGCAAAAAAACCATTAAAAAAATCATTTATATAATTCTTATTTTGATTATCTAAAAAATTATAGCTCATAAATTGAGGAACTTTAAATTCAAAAAAACCAAACATGTTTATTGAAAATAAAAAAATAATTGATGCTATTAGTAATAAAAAAATTGGTTGTTGAAATTGAAATCCCCAAAAAATATTTATTCCGATTAGTTTTAATATAACCAATATAATTGCTAAAAGAGTGAATGAACTTACAATCCCTAATGAAGTGATTAAAAAACTTTTTCTTATAGATAAACTATCTTTAGGCTTATTTAATAAACTTAAAACTTTTATAGAAAGAACAGGGAGAACGCATGGCATAATATTCAAAATAACTCCTCCAATTAAACTTATTAATAAAATATAAATTATTGAGTTATTTAATAACCTGATTTTAGAAAAATTTTCTATATCTACATCTTCATCAAATTGAAAAGTATTTTGGGAGTCTTTAAATACAGCATTTATAAAAAAGTTATTTGTAGGAAAATTCGATTTATCATAATCAAATTTTGCTTCTATATTTTTTAAATTTGTTGAAAATTTAATTTTTGGTTTTAACACTGGTAAACCATATTCAGAGTGAATAAAAATTTCTGGATTTTTAATAATATTTTTTGACGAAATATTAATTGTGATGGAAACTTTATTTTCATTTTTGAAAGCTTTTGTATTAAAATTAATACTCTTATTGGAATTTTCACTAATTTTTCTTGGAACAAATGATAATGCTTTTTGTATAGTATAATTATATTTGGTATAGTTAGCTTTCCCTGGGGGAATATTCATTTGTAAAAAAGCTTTTGCAGGAATACAAACTTTTTCACATGTTAAATAATTAACATCAAATATAAGTGAGGTTTCATTACTAATATTTTCAATTTCAATTTCAATGGGAAAAACTACTTTTTCTGAATATCCAATTGAATTGAATCCAAGTATTTCAAAATAGCTAGGAGTAGGCCACAAAATTTTTAAATTTTTAATATTCTTGGAAAGTTCCCAATTAATTTGTTGAGGAAAACCACCTTCTCCTGGAGATTTCCAGTAAGTTTTCCATCCTTCATTAAGTTCATATTCTATCCCTAAAATTAATTTGTTCTCATTATTATTATGACTTATAGGAGAAACAAGGCGCACTTTAGACTCTGGACCAATACTCCATTCTGTTTCCAAAGAATATAAATTCTTAGAAAATAAAATTATCAATATAAAAATTAAATATTTTAACATTTTTTTAACTTTATATTTGTATTCTATATGTTACTTATTTGTAATTAATATTTATAATATAATAGTAATAAATTTAAAGTTATGGATTTAACAGGAAAAATTATAGTTTCGCAACCTTCACTTGAAGATCAAAGGTTTTTTAAATCTGTTATTTATATATGCGCTCATTCAAAGGAAGGTTCAATGGGTTTTATTATTAATAAAAAAATTGATTTTGATCTTTATCCTGATCTTTTGGAACAATTAGGTATTGACAAAACTCTTAACAATAAAAAACTATTTTTTAGATATGGTGGTCCTGTTGAAAGCAGCAGAGGTTTTGTCCTGCATTCTGACGAAGAAATAAGCAAAGATTCTCTTAAAATTAGCAAAGGTGTAGTACTAACTAGTACAATTGAATTTTTTGATGAATTAATAAAAGGAAAAGGCCCAAAAGAAAGTATTTTAGCATTGGGATATGCTGGATGGGGCCCTGGACAATTAGAAGATGAAATTCTTCAAAACAGCTGGATGCCCCTATCTGTAGATAATAATTTTTTATTTGATAATGAAGTTTCAAACAAATGGAATCAAGCTTATGAAATATTGGGTGTAGATCCCAGCAAACTATCTATTTTTTCTGGAAGAGCCTAATATTTATAAATCTATACCCATCAAAATAACCTTTCTCAATTAAGAAATATCGATCCACTTTGAATTATTTATACTTGATTCAACTGCTGCGTTAATAAATTTCATAATATGTAAACCATCTTCAACATTAGGTAATATGTCTAATAATTGTTTTGATTTTTCAGATCCTTGTATAACATCTGCAGCATCAGTATATATTTGAGCAAAACCTTCTAAGTATCCTTCTGGGTGTCCTGGTGGTATACGTACATTAGCCATTGAAGTTTCTTTGTGAATAGGTCCTGCTCTAGTGATAATCTGATCTAATTCTCCGTGAATACTTAATCTAGCATAATTAGGATTTTCTTGAGCCCAATGTAAAGCGCCTTTTTCTCCATAGATAGAAATTTTAAAATTATTTTCTTCTCCAACAGCAACTTGAGAAATCCACAAACTGCCTTTAACTTCTTTATCCATTCTAATTAATATGCTTGCATCATCATCTAACTTTCTTCCTTTCACAAAAGTTGATAAATCTGCAGCAACTGATTGTAATTTGTGACCAGATACAAATTCTAATAAATGCATTGTATGACTCCCAATATCTCCAACACCTCCAGCAGAACCACTTCTTGAAGGATCAGTTCTCCATTCAGCTTGCTTTAACCCTTTGTCCTCTTCTTTATTTGTTAACCAACCTTGTAAGTACATGCCTTTTAAGACTCTAACCTTGCCAATAACACCTTCTTTTACCAATCTTTTCATTTCTCTCACTACAGGATAGCCACTATAGTTATGTGTTAAAAAAAAATGTGCATCAGATTTTTTTACTACACTATATAATTCATGAGCTTCTTCCATTGTTGCTGTTAGAGGTTTATCACAAATAACATGAATTCCTTTTTTTAAAAATTCTATAGATGGAGAAGCATGCATATGATTTGGAGTTACGATTGATACAACATCTATTCCATCTTCCCTAGATGACTCTAAATTAGCCATCGTTTGAAAATCTGGGTAACTTCTATCTGGATCAATGCCAATTTCTTTTGCTGAAATTAGAGCTTTTTCAGCCGTTGAAGACAAGCAACCTGCAACAAGTTCATAACGATCATCAATTCTTGATGCTATTCTATGAACAGCTCCTATAAAAGCTCCTTGTCCTCCACCTATCATTCCTAGACGCAATTTTTTTTTCATTTTAAGTTATTCCTAAGATTTTTTTATTTGTTGCTTCGTCCATACCTGAGTCAGCAAAATCATCAAATGCTTTCTCTGTTACTTCAATAATATGATTTTGTATTATTATTGCACCTTCCCTTGCTCCCTGTTCAGGACTCTTTATACAACATTCCCATTCTAAAACTGCCCATCCATCAAAATTATATCCAGACAATTTAGAAAAAATAGATTTAAAATCTACTTGGCCATCGCCTAAAGATCTAAATCTGCCAGCTCTTTTTATCCAAGGTTGAAATCCACTATAAACCCCTTGCTTTCCTGTTGGGTTTAGTTCTGCATCTTTTACATGAAACATTTTTAATTTTTCATGATATATATCGATATGATCTAAGTAATTTAAATGCTGCAATACAAAATGACTTGGATCAAAAAGCATATTGCATCTTTTATGATTGTTTACTCTTTCTAAAAACATTTCAAAAGTTATTCCGTCATGAAGATCTTCGCCTGGATGAATTTCATAACATAAATCAACACCTGCATTATCAAAAGAATCCAGTATTGGTTTCCATCTCTTTGCTAATTCATCAAATGCTTCTTCAACTAATCCTGCTGGTCTTTGAGGCCAGGGATAAAGATAGGGCCATGCTAATGCACCTGAAAAAGTAGCATGAGCAGTTAATCCTAAATTTTTTGATGCGGAAGCTGCTTTTATCATCTGATCCACTGCCCACTCTTGACGGGCTTTAGGATTTCCTCTAACTTCTTCTGCAGCAAAACCATCAAATGGAATATCATATGCGGGGTGAACAGCAACCAATTGACCTTGTAAATGCGTAGAAAGTTCAGTTAGTTCTAAATTATGATTATTTAAAGTACCTTTTACTTCATCACAATAATCTTTGCTTTCAGCAGCTTTTGATAGATCAAAAAATCTGCCATCCCAAGATGGTATTTGAACACCTTTATAACCTAAACTTGAAGCCCACTTAGAAATACTATCTAAGGAATTAAAAGGCTCTTCATCTCCAGCAAATTGTGCAAGAAATATTGCAGGTCCTTTAATTTTTTTCATTTTTACCCCCTTGAAAAAAGAACTATTTTAAGCACTAATTGTATTTTAAGTCACTAGTTTTTGTTATTTTTTAGTAGTTTTTTTTAAAAAATTTAGATAGTGAAATTGCTAATCATTGGAATAGTTCTCTACATACTGCTGTATTCCGCTGGAAAATTTAGTTAAATTATTTATATATACTGTTGAATTAAAAATGAATAAAAGAATAGTTTTAATAGGTGCAGGTAGTTCTAATTTTGGATTAGGAACAATAGGAGACATTTTCAAATCTAAAGTCCTTGTAGGTTCTACAATTGTGCTGCACGATATCAACTCAGAAACACTTAAAAATTCAGAAAATATTGCAAATAAATATAAAAATAAATTAAATTTAGATTTTAATATTGAATCTACTACTTCTAGAAAAGAAGCTTTAAAAAATGCTGATTTTTGTATTATTTCAATTGAAGTTTCTCCAAGATTTGATTTATGGGATCAAGATTGGAAAACACCTCTACAATATGGTTTCAGACAAGTATTTGGAGAAAATGGTGGGCCTGGAGGTTTATTTCATTCATTAAGAGTAACGCCTCACATAGTTGAAATTTGTGATGATATTAATTCTATATGTCCTCAAGCTTTTGTTTTTAATTTTACAAATCCAATGCAAAGAGTGTGTCAAACTATAACAACAAAATATCCTAAAATGAAGTTTGTTGGTCTTTGTCATGAAATTGCTTCTATGGAAAGACAATTACCTGAAATAATGGAAACACCATTTGAAAACATTGAGTATAGAGCTGGAGGTTTAAATCATATTAGTATTTTAGTAGAAGCTAAATTTAAGGATTCTGGAAAAGATGCATATCCATTAATTAGAAAAAAGGCTCCTGATTATTTTAAAAACTATGTAAATGATCATGAAATTTATTCAGAAAAACCTGGTGCTGAAAGAGGTGTTTTTTTAGAACTGTTTAATCGCTACAATTATTTACCAATTACTACTGACAGTCACTTGGGAGAATATATTCAATGGGCATATAGTATTGCTGATCATGAAGCAATTTTAGATTTTTATAATAAATATCGTAAAAATTGTTTATCATTTTATGAATCAGAAAAATCATACAGCAACTACTTCGATTTAAGTAAAAAACAAAAAGAGAGAATAGTTCCTATAATAGAAGGTATAGTTAATGATTTAAATTATGAAGAAGCAGCAGTTAATCTTCCTAATAAAGGTTATATAAATCATTTGCCTGATGATATAGTAGTTGAAGTTCCAGGTGTAATTAGCAAAGATTTTGTTAAAGGCGTTAAATTAGAAAAATATCCTTCTGATTTTGCCTCACTGTTAATGAATCAAGCTAGTGTAATGAGATTAACAGCCGAAGCTATTTTAGAAAAATCTAAAACAAAAGCTTTAAAAGCCTTGCTCGCTGACCCTGTAGTTGATAATGCCATTGCAGCTGAAAAATTACTTAATAATATGATAGAAATGCAAGAACAGCATTTGGGATATTTAAATTAATTTACAAAAATTTTTATAAAGAATAGTTGCATGCTTGTTCATATCAAACATATTTTCTGCAGCAATTTTTTCAAGTTTTCCTAAAGCACCGCTGCCAAGACTTTCTTCCAAAGCATTTTTATATTCAGGTATACATCCCCAGTCTCCTACAGTATTGCTTTTAATTTCTATATGGAATTGGATGCCATATGCATTATTTTTATATTTAAAAATTTGATATTTTGTAACAGGTGAAGAAGCTAAAATTGTAACATCATTATTATTCTCTAAATCTACCACTTCATAAGAATGCCATTGAAGTGCTTTAATTTTATCTGGAAATTCTGAAAATAATAAATCATCATTTTTATTTGAATGCATGTGAATGTCCATAATTCCAATTTCAGGAGGAGTAGATTTAATTACTTTTCCTCCAACAACTTCTCCTAACAATTGACAACCTAAACAGAAACCTAAAAAAGGCTTTCTTAAATCAATGACATATTTTGCTATTTTATTTTTTTCTTCTTTAAGCCAAGGATATTCTTCTATCATCCATGTATCCATAGGACCACCCATACAAAACATCGCATCAAATTGCTCTATATTTTCAGGAATTTTTTCTCCAATATCAAGCTCAACTGTAGTTAAATCAAAACCATCTTGTAACATCAAATCCTTAATATATCCTGGAGTTTCAGATTCTATATGTTGAAGAACTAATATTTTCATATTTTTAAACCTTCTAAATTTAATATTTTTTTTTTTGTTTTATTTCCTCCTGGAGCAGAAAAACCTCCAAGACCACCATCACCTCTTATAACTCTATGACAAGGAATTACAATGAGATGTTTATTTTGACCGCATACATTTCCAACATATCTAGGAGATGTTTTAACCTTTTTAGCAATTTCTCCATATGATTTAGTTGTTCCGTAAGGTAT
>CETI01024301.1_pt1 | contig 19855 bp, 15 predicted proteins | sample 361441 | NCBI WGS metagenome assembly CETI01 (sample SAMEA2622478, study PRJEB7988) | marine metagenome | biome: marine biome (ENVO:00000447); feature: deep chlorophyll maximum layer (ENVO:xxxxxxxx); material: "saline water (ENVO:00002010), including plankton (ENVO:xxxxxxxx)" | depth 90 m | reverse complement strand
TCATTAGTTTAGTTTAAATGAATCGAAATCTTATCTTATGAATTGCTATTTCTAGGTGAAACCTTTACTTAATTAATATTTGTGTTTTTAAAAAACATATTGCTTGGTATCAATTTGTCAACCAGATAGGAAGAATGATTAAAGTGAATATACCTATTACTCTTACAGATTAGTGATAAAGGTAAGAACTATATTTAGCTTATCTTTTATTTGTATTAATTTAAAGATAAGAGTTTGTTAATCCTTTCTCTTGCAATCTGTTTTGAATTGCCCTTATTAGATATCAGATTACTATTTATAGAGTTTCTTAAATAAAAGAATTTATCATTACCTTTAGATATATCTAAAAGACTTCCATATAGATCTGACAAGGAAGAAACCACTTTTCCTGCTTGTCTTCCAGCATTTAAATATGGATTCTTACTAAGATCTCCAGATGACTTGTCCGATATAGAGTAATTTATATATAATTTCGAGAAAAGATTTTCCCAGAATTCAGGGGTATTATAAAAAATTACTGGTTTATTTAAAAGAAATGCATCAAAAGCAATACTACTGACATCTGTTATAAGAATGTCTATCTTATCTAAATATTTTATTGTAGAAATTTGATCCCCAAATGAAACATTATTAAGCTTCATTGATGAAATCTTTTCATGCCAATCAATGCCACCTGTGTAAAATTGGAAATCGTTATTTTTCTTCGATACTAATGAACAAGGATGAAGCCTTATGCAAACCTTGGATTTTTCTAACGAAGAAGCTGTCCTTATTATTTCAAGCCCATTAGTTCTTAATGATAAGTAAGGGTCCCAGGAAGGAGCATATCCAATTACTAATTCTTTTTTATTTTCTATCCTAGTACTAGTATTTGATGTATAATTTGGAATATTAAATATTTCTTTATCATGCCTTGGACTCCCTATCGTAGTTACTTTTGAGTCATGCTTGTTAGCTGACAACATTTCTTTCACCCATGAATACATAAAAGATCCCCAAACAAAATGTTCGTCAATATTTTTTAAAAGTTCGGGGGGAAAAGATATATACTTGACTGGTTGATTATGAAATATATGAATAGAATAAGAACCAGGTGGCTTTTTTAAATGAACTTGTGGTGTGATAAATAAAGACACTCCATATAAAAATCTTAAAACTCTAAAAGAAATTAGCCTATAACCTAAACATATAAAATTAGCGTTCTTTAAATATAAATCTTGAGTACTTACAAAAACAGTAACCTCAGATAGCTCATCTAAAATATGAAGATAGTCCAATACATGCTCAATATATCCCTTTTCATAAATATCAACGCAAATTACTTTTTTAGATCTTAAAAAATTTTTAAATAAAAACCCATAGGCTTTTAGAACTTCTATTAAAAGGATGAGTTTACCTAAATATTCTTTTTTAGATCGCATATTTTTACAACTAAATATTAAAAATTGTATTAATCATAATATCAGTAGTAACATTTTGCCATTCATTGATGACTTTATTCGGTTTTGCAAAAGTGGATACTTCCTTTTTAAGCAGCTAAACCTATTGCTCCAGAAATCCCAATGCAAAACAAATTGGAATCATCTTTAGATAAATTGCCTAATGCAAACTTTATAAAGAGTTTCATATAAATGGAGTAATCTGGATAAAGTGTTTTCTTATATTTATTCCCTTTGTATTCATGCTCCAAGTTAATCTCTGATTTAACGAAATTAATCATACATCTGGAACTAGATTTAGTATCTCTTTGATAGACATAAGATCTGAATCACATTCGAGGGATCTACTGTTTTCTAAGATAGATTTAGCAGTTCGAACCATTGCAGGATGAGCACTCCTAAGTAATTGATTTGCATAAATTACTATATTTACTCCCATTTCTTCTAGCTCATTTTCATAAATAGCATTAAAACTAGAAGGCACAACTACAAGAGGAGGTCTATTCTCTATTTTTTTATATATTTTACAAAAGTCTTTTATTTCATCAGGTGATTTTTTCCGACTATGGATCATGATTCCATCGGCACCAGAGTTTATATACGCATGCGCTCTTGCAACTGCATCATCTAATCCTTTTTCTAGTATAAGGGATTCAATTCTTGCAATAACCATAAAATCATTACTAATCGAAGCCTTTTTTCCTATCTCGATCTTCTTGCAGAAATCCTCAATTTCCTCTTGAAACTGCTCTACATCTGTACCAAATAATGAATTTCTCTTTAAGCCTTTTTTATCTTCAATAATACAAGCTGAAATCCCAACTCTTTCTAGAGTATTTATTAAATAAGGAAAATGTTCTAGTTTACCCCCTGTATCAGCATCAAAAATAATTGGCTTAGTGCTGACATCAATAACATCTCTTACCGTATTTAACCTTGAAGTTATATCTACTAATTCAGTATCTGGTTTGCCTTTCGCTGTTGACTCTGTAAGACTTGACATCCACAAAAAATCAAATTCTTTTTGTATACCATTCAAATTAATACAAGTATTTTCAGCTATTAATGAAGTCAATCCATTATGTACATCAATCCCTCTAATTAAAGGCTTGTTTTCAAGATATTTTTTTAATCTAGATAATCTAAAGTCTGGACTAACTCCAGCTGCTAATATTGATTTATTTATTAATGTTGAAGATATTTCTTTTGTATAATCTGGTTCAATAACCTCTCCACCAATTTGTTCCATGGCTTCAAAAACTCTTCTTCTAGATTCTTTCTGAACTCCATTTTTCCAATCAGATCCATGTATGAAAATATCTGGCTTATATTTTAAAATTGGTTTTACAAAATCAAGCTGATCTTGTGGTACTACTTCTTTTACGCCTTTTATATTTGAAACTATCTTATATCTTTCTTCATAAGATAACAATGGAAGTCGCTTGTAAGATGCCGCTGACTTATCAGTCATCAGGCCAACCATGACGTCTCCATATGTTCTGGCAATATTTATAATATTTATGTGTCCATGATGAATATAATCTGCCACCATAGGGACATAAATTAACTTCTGATTCTGATTACCCATTAAAAAATTTACGGTTATCGATAATGAATACTCTAAGTATTCTTAAATATATAATATTATGACATCTAAAGGCTTTGTGAGTTCAATTATATCTAATTCATAGATTGAAATCCATGGTCCTCAAAGGGAAATCAGCTATATATCTAAATAACCTTTTTTCTATTATCTATTTTCAAACTACATTGCCATTCAGGGACCAATTCATGAGTGATTTTTAATGCCTTTTGTTTTTCATGAAGAACAAGTGCTTTTCTAAGATCTTCCAGTCTTGGCAAGAGTTTTGATGGATGAATAGATTTTTCATTAGCTCTGAATATTAAAGGATGGCTTGTTGGAATAGATTTAGCATCAATTAAAAGTTCCTCATATAATTTTTCACCTGGTCGCATTCCAGTTGTAATAATTTCTATATCTCCATCTGGATTATCATGATTTCTTAATTTTAATCCACTAAGTTTGATCATCTGTTCCGCTAAATCATAAATTCGAACTTGTTCTCCCATTTGTATTAAAAACACCTCCCCCCCCTCGGCAAGTACTGATGATTGGAGCACCAGTTGAACTGCCTCATAAATTGTCATAAAGTATCTAACAACCTCTCGATGAGTAACTGTTAGCGGGCCACCTTTAATTATTTGATTGCGGAAGAGTTGTACAACTGATCCGGAAGAGTCAAGCACATTACCAAAGCGCACCATTACGAAACGTTTTTTAATTAATTTATTAGTATCGAGATCCAATTTCTCAGTTGAGTTCAACCTCTCCTTTTCCCTTTCTTCAAAAGCAAAGGCTTGGATAATTAATTCTGAAAGACGCTTAGAAGCACCCATTACATTTGTAGGACGAACTGCCTTATCAGATGAGATAAGTAAGACCTTATTAACGTTTGTTTTTTTTGCCGCCTCACAAATTGCATAGGTTGAAAAAACATTATTGAACAAGCCGGACAAAGGATTCTTTTCAACCAAGGGAACATGCTTGTAAGCAGCAGCATGAAAAATAATATCTACTTGTTCTTCTCTAAATAAATTAAACATATAAATACTATCAACGGCATTAGCTAATATTGCTTTAATTTCAATAGATTGATTTTTATGTCTAATTAAATCTTGGTTAATTGAATAAAGGTTTACTTCACTGTGATCTAAAATTATTAACTTCCTTGGTTCAAAATTAATAATCTGATTACAAAGTTCAGACCCAATTGAACCACCTGCACCTGTAACGCAAATACATGCATTTTTTATTCCTACTCCTAACAAATTAGGATCAGGAAGAACAGTTTCTCGACCCAAAATCTCTTCTATTGAAATAGGCTTTAGAGTATTAATATTAATTTGTCCAGAAGTGATTTCATCAAGAGAAGGAATCTCTAATACAGGTAAACCATTTTTTCGTAAATTCTCAATAATCTGATATCTACGTTGTTTAGATAATGTTGCAATAGCTAAAAGGACTTGATCAGTTTGATCACTCAATTTTTTAAGTTCACTTGGTAAAACTATTGGTATCCCATCTATCTCTCTATTTGACAACATCTTGTTATCATCAATAAAACTAATTATTTGATGACTTCCCTCTAGACGAATAGCTGAAGCCAATTGAGCTCCTGCAGAGCCAGCACCATAAATAACTACTTTCTTTATTTTTGTTTGAATCGATGGTTTAATTTTTTGCAAAAGATCTCGAATTAAAAGTCTATTTGCAACTGTAAAAGAGGATAAAACAAGCCAAAATATAAACCAATAGCGTATTGGATGTTGATATAACTGAAACACTACCCCAAAGAAGGCAGTTAACAGCGTAACTAACGCATTTCTAGCTACTAATTTATAAATAGCCAGACTACCTACGTAACGAGATAATCCTATATACTGACCAGTTGAAAAATAAGATGGCAAACCAATTAGTTGCGAAAATAGTAATAACCAGGTATCTATAGGAGCTTCTATCATCACTGAATTCTTTAATTCAGATAAATTATTATTTTGACCCAAGAGAAGAAAAGATATCCAAACAGAGAGAGCTATACAGAGAGAATCAATTCCAATAAGTAAAGACCTCCTAATAAATTGGGGGGTCTTTATTATACGGAGAAGAAAGAATCTAATTAAAAACATTTTAAAAAGAAAAATAGATAAATGATTTCATAAAAATAAGATTCAATATCTTTTCCAATTAAGGAATTTTAGTTTAAAGTAAATTATTCATAATATAACTCTCAGACATAGAGTTTTCCAAACGATCAAGTATTAATTGATAGATCAAAAGATACTGCTTGATTTTTATCCAACCAATACCCAAAAGAAAGTTCTAATACAACTAGTATAAATATTAGAAGAGGCCATTGATCTATCAAAAGATAAGATATAGCTAACAAAAAAGTAGCCATAACATATAGCAAAGAAACATGAGAGTGAGACCAGCCAGCCTGATGAAGTCGTTGATAAAGATGTAGTCGATGTGCTTTAAAAATCGGCTGTTTAGCTATCGTTCTACGACATAAACAAACAAAAGCGTCACTTAAAATAGGGGTTGCAACAAGTAAGAGTCCAATTCCTCTTTGCCAAGTAGTTGCCTCTAATATTAGCCCTACAAAAACTCCTCCTAGAAACGTACTGCCTACATCTCCCATAAATACTTTTGCAGGACTCCAATTCAACAAAACAAAGCCAATCAAAGCACCAACAAGTGGCAAAATAGCATGGTTGGTTAACGCTGCCACGCTAAGAATTATTGCCATACAGCCACCTATTAAGCCATCCATGCCATCCATAAAGTTAGTAAAATTTATTAAAGCCGTCGCAAAAAAAATAAGAACCAAATAAATTAATATAGTTAATGGAAAACTATAAAGATTCAATATTGTTTTAGATAATGGACTAAGCAAAAGCAAAAGAACAGCTGTGAAAACTTGCCCTCCAAAACGTAAGTTTGATGGCAACTGATACCAATCATCAATAAAACCTATTGTCGCTAACGGAAGGCATATCAAAGGAATGCTATTCCCAAGGAAACAAACGCCTAACGTCCCAATCAGAACGAATACGCCACCACCACCACTAGGTGTCTCAACAAAGTGAGAGCTCCTACTATTTGGCTTATCAATAAGGTTTCTAGTTAAAAAAGGAATCAGTCTACAAAGAAGTAACCACGTAACAAATCCAGACAATAATGTTGTTAGTAGTAACATAATTAAAATATATTTCTTTCAACTTTTGGACGAAATATATTTTGATTTACATTCCAAATACCACTCGACTGTCTTTTCAATTCCATATTCAGTACTAAAGGGTGGAGACCAATTAAGTCTTGAAATAGCATGAGAAGAATCAATAATTAATGAGCTTGTCAATCTATTCATATCATCTTTTCTACCAAACAGATATGCTAGTAAATTCAATATCTTAGGGCGAACTGTTATTAAATTCGGCGTCTTCCTAAGTGATTTTGAGAGGCTCAGAATAAGATTAGTTGTTGACAATGGGGGGCCATCTGAAACAAGGAAGGTCTCATTATCAGCCATCGAAGTTTGAGCGCAAACAATTAAAAAATCTACTAAGTTACCCACAAATAAAAGAGACCTTTGATTATGTATCGCTCCGAAAGGTAGTGGTATTTGCTTGTTAACCACATTAAGCAATCTTAAGAAATTAGCTTGAACACCAGGTCCATAAATCAAAGGAGGTCTCACTATCACAATTTTAAGACCAGTCTCACGAGAAACTGTCAATAAAGCTTTTTCTGCTTCAAGCTTTGAAATTGCGTAAGCATCAGAAGGTTGAACTGGAGATTGTTCATCAAATGGACTGTTCAATCTATTTGTGATTTCTCCATTGACTTTTATAGAACTTAAAAATATAAACTTACTAACTCCCAATTTTGCAGCTTGCTCAGCAAGACGACGGGTTCCTTTTACATTTACTTCTCTAAATGCAGAAACAGGATCTAGGTTTTTATCATTTAACTTATGAGCTCTACCAGCACAATGAAAGATAACTTCAACCCCCTTTAAAACGTTAGACCAATCTGTCGAGGCATTGATCTCTTTGATTTGGAAATATCCTTTCACCTCATCCCTTTGTATCCCTCGAAATGGTAATTCTAATTTTTTCAATTCCGAGCATAAATGATGTCCAACAAATCCATTACATCCAGTGACTGCAAACAAACCAATACATCTTTATTCTACTAATTAAGAATATACATCAAGATGCTTTCTTAAAAATGCATTAATGTCATATTTCTGTACCAAAAATCTACGCACAGCCTTTCTTGCACCTTAACAATCTTCTCTCTCGATTATCTAAAAGTGATCACATCAAATAGCTAAGCAATGATTAATGTGTTTATTGGACTGAAAACACATTAATCATTGCTCTATAGCATCGCGGCATCTAGTACCACATATTATTGTAATGAGGAGTAAAAAGTAGCCGCATTAAATAAAATATTTTTAAAGACCTTACCTGTTAATGATCAGTACTTTTGGTAGCTTAATTTAAATTTTAATGACAAAATATCACGATCATATAAGTTTTTTTCGCTCTAATTAATTGATCTGAATAATGATGGTTATTGACTTCTAATTAGTGGACTAAAAGTTAAAATCTGAAGAGAAACTTTGCCATAGAATTCAAGTTAAACGGTCTACTAAAAATATTTATTCTTATTTACGATTGAAGAAAAGTTGATTTTCTTATTTGCATTAAAGACTACATTTATAAAAATCAATATACCATTTTACAAATTTCTCAACGCCAACTTCTAATGATGTTGAAGGTTTAAAATCTATCCAGCTTTCAAGTAAATCTGTATTTGCACAGGTTGATTCAACGTCTCCTGGTTGAATAGACATAAAATTCTTTACTGCCTTTACTCCTAGAGCTTTTTCAAGGGTTTCTATAAACTTTAAAAGTTCAATTGGCTTACTGTTACCAATATTAAAAATCCTATAAGGAGCAAAAGATGATTCTTGGTCTGGAGTTAAAGGGTCAAAATCTTTGTTGCATGTAGCAGGCTTATAACAGCATCTAAAGACTCCTTCAACTATATCATCTATATAAGTAAAATCTCTCATCATTTTGCCATAATTAAAAACTTGAATGGGCTCTTTATTAATAATAGATTTTGCAAAAATCATTGGTGCCATATCAGGACGACCCCAAGGTCCATATACAGTAAAAAATCTCAAGCCTGTACAAGGAATTCCATAAAGATGGCTATAGGAATGAGCAATCAATTCATTTGATTTTTTTGTAGCTGCATACAAACTTATTGGATGATTTACTGATTGAGATTCACAATATGGTAATTTTTTATTACCACCATATACTGAGCTACTTGAGGCAAAGATTAAATTTTGAACTGAATATTGACGACATTGTTCAATTAAATTAGCAAATCCAACTAAGTTACTTTGTATATAAGATGATGGATTAATCATCGAATACCTGACTCCTGCTTGTGCCGCTAAGTTAACAACTATATTTGGTGCATGAGATAAAAATACGTCTTTTAGATCTCTCTCACATTCAAGAGATGATTCATGGAAATGCCATTTTCCTGGTGATTTATCAGAAATCAATTCAATTTCTTTTAATCTTGCAATCTTTAAATCAGGTTCATAATATGTGTTTAAATTATCAATTCCATAAACATTCTCTCCTCTCTCTAATAAACGAATAACTAAAGCAGCACCAATAAATCCTGCAGCACCAGTGACCAATATATTTTTCATTTCCAATTGAATAAAATTAATAATTTAATAATATTTTATCTTATTTTTTCCAGGAATTTTTACAGATTCAATATTGAAAGAACTCTTTTTACTAATTATAACATTAAAAAAAAATTAAAGATCCCTAGAACCAATACTCCTAATATATTTAGAGATGAAGTTGCAGATATTGCTCTTTTATATTCAAAAGCATTTATAAGATAAGTTTTCAAATTAATGAAGTTACCAAATTTTTAAAATCATTTCTTTAACTTAACAATTTAATTATATTTATTACTTCTCATCAATCCTCAATAAAAATCCAACCTAGAACTCTTGAGTTGGTAAGAGAGAAAATTTGTATTAGTTTATCTATTTGTTTATTAGTAATCCCTCCAGGTTTAACTATTAAAATCAATTGATTATTAGCTCTTATCTCATAAGAATTATAAATAACTCTTATGAGATCTTCTGATAGTAAATTCTCATATTTACTATCCTTAATATAAGAAAATAAATCTAAATCTTTCGAAATTGAAAATAATGCAATCTCCTCATTAATCATTCCATTATCAAAAAAACTGCTCAGAGTAAATTCTATATTTTTTTCTTTTTTATTCAAATCATCAAGAGAAATAGTAAGCAAATGCTTATAGGGTAATTTCTTTCTATATTGATAAAATGAATATATTAAATCTTTACGTGATTCAATTATCAAAGACATAACCAAACCAAAAAGGAAGCTTATAAATGTACTAATTAACAATATAAAGTTTCTTTTTGGTTCAACTGGTGTTCCTAAGATTGTTGGTTTCGATATTAGTTCCCAGGGATCAGACTGCTTGGCACTTTCTAATTTTAATGATAACAATCTTGACTCTATAATTGAAAGGACCTCTTCGTTACGAATCGCATCTCTCTTTAACTCTCTAAACTTTAATAATACTTCATTAGGTCTTGATAAAGAATCTTTTATACCTTTTATTTGTTGCTTAATATTTTTGATGATTTCAGATTCCTCAGTAAGCAAAGTTGATTTTGCAACCAAAAGTGCTTCTAATTCTTCCAACATTGAATAATGTTTGAGATATCTTTTGGTTGTTTCGCTTGAATTAACTCGTGTGTTAGGAGTTATGGCTTTACCAACTAGATAATCATCTTTATTATTTTTAAATGCTAAAAGGGGAAGTCCATCAATATTTCCTAGCCCATATTTCAAGGAAAATTCTTGTAACTCTTTAAGTGAGTTATTTGAATCTACCCTTACTTTATTAAGTTGTTTGTTCAAGAATGATAGTGATTTTTTTAAATTACTTTTACGATCTCTCCTAGAAAAATCTTGAAATTTAGAAGATATTTTATTAAGAACATTCAATATTACTTTCTTATCGCTGTCCTTATAACTTAAATTTAATACGGAAGTATTTTTTATTAACTTAATATCCAATTGATCAGACCAGGAGGAGAAATTCATATTAATTTTAGTATTTTTTTTCTTTTTTTCTTCTTTCACATATTCATAAATAGGTGAGAGTACAGAAGGACTTTCTAATATTTTTACAACTGTTTTTATATCACTAGTATTAGAATTATTAATAAGACTTTCATTTACTAAACCTGAATCACCTAGAGCTTGAGCTAGATTGCTTTGTTGATTACGACCGTTAGAAATAACTATCTGAAAAGAACCTTCCCATTTTGGTTCAGTATATTTATATATTAGAAGACCAGAAAAAAAACCTGTAAATGAAAGTGCTAAAATTAATATTTTTTGACGAATTAATGAAGCTAATAAATTAGAAAGATCAATTTCATACTCATCTTCAGGTATTGAATTGTCTATTTTTATATTATCTTTAAATTCTTTCATTAATCAAATAAATTTATGATCGAATATAAACCAATAAATGGTCTGGAAACAGTACTTAAAACCTCGGAGGTAACTACAAATAAAGAATCCTTAACTTGGATAATATCGCCTTCCCATAAGACTGGATTTTTATAACTATTCTCTTTGGAGTTTTCTGCTGATCTAAAAGTTCTCTTATCTATCTCTCCATCAGGATAAAATCTCATAAATACAATATTACCAGAAAGAAGTTCTTTCCCTCCTGCCATAGCTATTGCGTGATTCAATGTAGAGCCCTTAGAGATTAATAGTTTACCAGGTTGTTTAACTTCACCTGAAATATATACTTGAATATTATCAGGGTTTAAATTACTTTTTCTACTTATTTCAAGCTGTTCACTAACTATAGTATTATTCCTGGAAACTGTAATTATATCTTTATCAAAAATTCTAATATTTTGTGATTGATCTCCATCCATGAAAAGGCTTAATAAATTTACATTTGTTTCTATATGTGAGTTCTGATTCCCAGGCAACTTTCTAATTATTTGAATATTAGATAGATCAGAGTAAGCAGTTACTCCTTGAGAACTTCGTAGTGCATCAAAAAGTGTAGGAAACTGATTCTGCACAGGGTTTGTTTTTGCTAGTTCAATAGAATTATTAGTAGATGTCTGCCCTTGCATAGGTTGTTTGCTAAGTCTAAAAGAATTGTTAGAATCAAATTGAGTCCCAGAAGTTAAACTATAAAATCCAGGTCTTGAGACTTCTCCTCTGACAAATACTCTAACTGGTTTATATGAAAATATTCTTACATATATGTTTGGATTAATAGCAACCTTCGAATATTTTTTTATCAACTTAGTTCTGAGCTGATCAAGTGTTACCCCTTCAGCAATTATTGGCCCCACCTCTGGTAAATATATCAAGCCTTCTGGCCCTATTTGGAATTTACCACTTAATTCTGGAATATATGAAACTGATATATCAATGATGTCGCCCGAACCAAGAATATATTGATTAAAATCAATATATTCAGAAGTTAACTCTTGCTTTGGAATTGTTACTAATTTCGAGTTTTCCTCGGAATTAACCTTTTCATAGGCTAGTAATGGCAGAAATAAAAGGGTTATAAATAATGCAATTAGTTTGCTAGGAAAATAACTATTATTCTTTTTATTCTTTAAAAAAAAATATTTTCCCCTCCATCCTACAGCTCTACCTTTTCTTGTCATCCCTCGGATTCTATGAAAGATTTTATATAACATAGTATAACACTGAAGTTGAAAACAACAAATTAAATAATTCGTTGCGTGACTTTTCAATAATTTTTGGATAAAGGAAAGAAATTAGTACTTAAGTGCTCTTAAGGCTTTATTATTGTCAAGATTTCCGCAAATTAGGCACTAACAAGGAGATAATTTTTTAGACAGATTATTCAAGTAATTTGTTTTTGAAAGACACCTCGCTACTTGCACCATTTACAAAGTTTTGCAGAGATTTAGGTAATTTTTTTAAAGGTGATTTAGAAACTTTCAGTTTTTGAGAAGCTAGATCCATTTGTATTAAACAATTAAACTCACAAGAAGAATCTGTCTCCTGGAAATCACTTCTTTGATGAGTACCTCGGCTTTCGATCCTTTCAAGTGCTGAAAGGATCGTCGCTTCAGCACTTATTAATGAAGATTGCAAATCGAAAAACAGAGCTAGGTATTAGCAGTATTTCTGCAGTCTCCTGGTATAACTTTTGTTTGAGTACGCTCCCTGCAAGATTCGAACTTGCGGCCCACTGCTTAGAAGGCAGTTGCTCTATCCAGCTGAGCTAAGGGAGCAGAGTGATTTGTAATCATTTGGTCGCAGAGAAGACCTAATAACAAAAAAATCAACTAACCAACACTACATACTTACGTAACCATCTTCAAGCAGAATTAAGCAGATCAACAACAGTGCCCGAGTTTCTTTTATCTACCAAAACCGAGCATTGGCAGACAAAAAGCTTCTAGTAACTTTAATTTTATCCTCATAGGCTAATTAAGACAGTCTTTCCTACTATGTGAATAATCATAAATCAAGTACAGCTAAACTCCTAGTGCTTTATAATCTTCCATTGTTTTTGATTTTTTCAGCGGAATTTTAAGTTAGTTCTTCTCTGGTTGTTTAACAATCACTAATCAAGAAAGAATAAAGTCAGTGGATACTGCGATCAAAGAGTTGGAAACTCTCATCAAATATTTCAGAAACAAGAAATGAAGAAATGAGGAGTCTGGATAAAGTAGGAATGATGTTGCTTCTTATTAGTTTTTCAAAGACTTTCTCTTATCAATTGCATTCTTTATCCTCAATTGATTTATGATTCCCAACTAACATATGGCCTGATACATTGATAGTTTGTATGGCTCATGCAGCTACTAAGTCTATTAATTTTTTCCTTTACTTTTTCTAATACCTTTCTCCTGCAAATCGGTCTTGTCAGATTAATATACTTTATTTAGAACATTTTTTTAGCTTTTATCAAGGCTAATAGTCTTGATTTTTAATTCTTTTCAATTTATGAAAAAGATTAATCATCTTTCTAGCTTTTAAAAAGCAATATTTTTTTATAAACTAATTTTTAAGTTTTTAATTTTTCAAAAATCTTTTTTATAAATAATTTTTCCCCATTTCCAAGGCATCCTCACTCATTAGTTCTTAAGTTGTACCATTATTCATGATCAATCCAGTATTAGAAAAATAAGGATCTTTTATGTCAATAATTATATAAATTTAGCTAGGACTTGAGCTAAGGGTCCATGATATTCAGATCAATCAAAAAGTAAAACTTGATAGCTTTTGATTAATCTGATTAATTTCTTAATTCACTTTATAATTATATGTTTGAATTTCTAAATTTAATTAAGTTTGAAGAACCTATCATTTAGATTTTATATTCTGCAATAGAGAAAATTTATTTAACTAGTTTGTTATTATTGTTTTGCTAATATAATTTTTTTAGGAAAGTAGAACTAATATTAATTAATAATAAACTTGACTATGTTCTCTTTATATCTATAATGAAAACTTAAAAAAATATTTATTCAGGTTAACTTTCTATATAGAATTAATGAAAAGAAATCATTTGTTGCCATTAATTCTTTGCGGGGGAACTGGCTCTAGACTTTGGCCCTTGTCTAGAGAAAGTTATCCAAAGCAATATTTATCATTAATTGGCGATTCATCTAAAACATTATTGCAGCAAACCTTAGAAAGGATTAGTGGAATTCCAGATAAAGAGGATCCAGTTTTTATTTGTAATGAAGCGCATCGTTTTATAGTCGCAGAGCAAGTAAGGGCTATAAATGTAAAACCAAAAGCAATCATACTTGAACCTTTCGCTCGTAATACTGCTCCTGCTATAGCTGTATCGGCCCTAAAGGCGATAGAAAATGGTTCAGACCCTATTTTATTTGTAATAGCATCTGACCATTTAATAAAAGATAATCAGCAATTTATAAAATCCATTAAAGCTGCTATGGACTTTGCAGAACAAGGCAAATTAGTTACTTTTGGGATAGTTCCTAGCTCTCCTGAGGTGGGGTATGGATATATAGAGTCAGTTGAACCATTAGAAATAGATTCCTTTATTGCTAGTCCAATATCAAAATTTATCGAGAAGCCTGATTTTGAAAAAGCAAAAAGGTTGGTTTCAGATCCCCGTTTTACATGGAACAGTGGAATGTTTCTATTTAAAGCAAGTGTATTTCTTGAAGAGCTTGAAAAGTATTCACCAACAGTAATTAAATCTTGTAAAAAGGCTTTAAAAGAAAATAGTATTGATATGGATTTTCAAAGGTTAAATAAAGAAGCTTTTAAAGATTGTCCTAATATTTCTATAGATTTTGCTGTTATGGAACAAACAAAACTAGGTGTGGTTTTGCCGTTGAATGTAGGTTGGAGTGATGTTGGTAGTTGGAAGTCGATTTGGGAGGTCTCAAAAAAAGATGCAAATGGAAATGTCCTTCTAGGTAATGTTATATCTAAAGATTTAAATAATTGTTATGTGAGAAGTGAGAATAGATTAGTTGTTGGGATAGGACTAGAAAATTTGTTAGTAGTTGAAACTAATGATGCTATACTTATTGCTGAAAAGAATCATGATCAAGAAGTTAAAAGCATAGTAAATCAATTAATAGAAGAGAATAGATCTGAAGGTACAACTCATAGAAAAGTTTATAGGCCATGGGGGCATTACACTTCAGTTGTTGAAGGCTCGAGATGGCAGGTTAAGAGAATTGAAGTAAACCCTCAAGCAAGTCTTTCCTTGCAAATGCATCATCATAGAGCGGAGCATTGGATAGTGGTTAAAGGTACAGCAAATGTAGAAATTGATGGGGAAGATTTAATACTAGGAGAGAATCAAAGCGTTTATATACCCCTTGGTTCGAAGCATAGGCTGCTAAATCCTGGAAGAATTCCTTTGGTGCTTATTGAAGTTCAAAGTGGAGCATATTTAAGTGAAGATGATATTGTGAGATTTGATGATATATATGGAAGAGTCAATGCTAAGTAGTTATATTTAAATTAAATAATTAATGTTAACAAAAGATGATTACTTAGAGTTTACTTGTTTTAAGTTTTCACCAAAGAGATGCTTTGAAGCATGCATTTTAATAATTTTTAATTTGGACAATTAGATAGGGCTATAGAATAGGATCAAAAATTATTATTTGGTTTCAATTTTTTTTTAGATTTCTAATCACTTAAATGTTTTCTTCTTTAATAACCTTGAAATTTCTATCTTGTTATGGTTTTGATCTTTATGTTGTTGACAATGCAAAAAATTATAATTTTATTGATTTTCCCTATTTTTGATGGTTAGGTCTTATCTTTAATATATATAAATGATAGAAATGGTTTCAAGTAGATTGACCCTAGCTCAAAAAACTGAGATCTTATATGCCTATAGGGATGGAGATACTACTATTTCCTTAGCAGAAAAATATAGTTGCACTACTAATACTATTATTAGAACAGTTAAAAACTTGTTATCAGATAGTGAATATAAATTATTAAAGGATAAAAGATCAAAGATTAGCAATAAAAAAGTAAAAATAGTTGCTAATGACGCTGTTAAAGAAAATAAAGAAGATTTAAACATAAGGTTAGATGAAGAGATTGATAATCCTCAGCTTAAACAATTAGAATCTTTATCCTTTGATAATAAAGATTCTTCTACTGATGAACTATCTCCTGAACATAATAATATAGATAATAATTTCGAGTTAATTGAACCACTACTTTCTAGTTTTAATTTTGATCAAGATAAAGAAAAATCAGATTTTGAGATACTTAATTATGAAAGTCTTCCTGAGAGTGTTTATATGATTGTGGATAAAAAAGTTGAGCTAGACTTACAACTTATTTCTGATTTGCCAGAATGGAGTTTCTTGCCTGCAAATGAATTAAAAAGAAATGCAATATTATTATTTGCTAATCAGCGTTCTGCTAAAAGAATTTGTTCCAGAAATCAAAGAGTTATTAAGATACCAAATACTAGTATATTTAAACTTTCAAAACCATATTTAATCTCAAAAGGTATTACTAGATTAATTCTTGATGATTCAATAATATCTTTAGATGATTAGTTTTCTTATTTAGTTTTTTCACTTTTTGTATTGTTTATCATTAATACTGAAGTTAATCCACCAGACATTAATCCTAACGTAAATGACGTTCCTATTAAGAATCCAACTGGTAGAGGAACAGATTTATTCAATAGGAAATTTAAACTATGTTTCTTGCTTAAATTCTGTGATCCAAGGCAAAGGAAGAAAATCAGTAATATTGCTGTGGCAGTATTTAGAGTTAAAAGTTGTAATTTAAAGAACATTTGAAAAGGTTTTAATTAATATTAATCTTTTAATATGCTTTTATCCAAAAAGTTTATTTTTTCAAGTTTCTTATGTAATTTTGAGTAAAGCCATTTCTTTTCATATCCTGTTTCTTCAGCAATCTTTTTGGCTGCGATATTAGGCTTTTCTCCTTTTTTGATTAATCTATTTAGTTGATTTAATGCCTCAATCTCACTTGTTTTACTCTCTTTCTGATTCTGATTTTTTCCTCCTAGAACTATTGTGAATTCACCCCTAGGTTTATTGATTAAAAAATATTCGAGTACTTCTTCTATTGTGTTCCCAATGCACTCTTCATGTATTTTTGTAAGTTCTCTTGCGATTTGGATAGGGCGTTCTTTTCCGCATGAAATAGATAAATCTTCTAAAAGTTGAATTAATTTATGAGGTGATTCATAGATTATTATTGTTCTATTTTCATGAGAAATATCTTCTAATAGTTTTTTTCTCATACGTTGTTTTTTTGGAAGAAATCCTTCAAAGCAAAATCTTTGCGAGGGTAACCCACTTATTACTAATGCTGTTATAGCGGCACAAGGACCAGGGATACAAATCACTTCAAAACTATTTGACCTTGCCGCATGCACAAGTTCTTCTCCGGGATCATTTATTCCTGGTAAACCAGCATCACTGATTAGAGCAATACTCCCATTGCTTTCTAATATTTTTAATAATTGAGATTGTCGACTTTTGAAATTATGTTTGTGATAGCTAAGTAGAGGTACGTTAGATTCTATTTTTTTCAATAGTTGTCCACTCCTTCGAGTATCCTCACACGCAATTAGTGATACATTCTTAAGAATGTAATTTGCCCTCGGAGATAAATCACTTAAGTTACCTATTGGCGTGCCTACTATGTAAAGAGTCCTTGGGCAAGGTTCTGGTCTTTTTTTTTGATGCTGGTGATCATCTCTTAAATCCATTATGTCAATTGATCTTGTTGTTCCAGAAGATGTCGATTTAACGACTTTATTAGATGTACTTAGACAGCTTAGCTGGGCTGCTGCTGATGTTTTGTTGGCTTATGCCCGAGGGAAAGAACCTCCATATGGCTTTCCAAAATCTTTAACAATCGAAGAAGGGGGTGATGGCCCTGTAACAGCGGCTGATATGGCAGTCAATGAATTATTGATCTCTGGTTTGCAGAATAATCTCACTTATAAGCAATGGGATATTTTAAGTGAAGAAACCTCTAAGGGGGAAAATAATCAGGCTTCTAATTTAAACAAAGATTGGTGTTGGATTCTTGATCCGCTTGATGGAACCAAAGATTTTCTTCAAGGCTCTGAAAACTATGCAGTTCATATTGCTTTGGTTCATAAGAATATTCCGAAAATAGGAATAGTTTTAATTCCTGAGAGAAATGAGCTTTGGATAGGAGTTATTGGAAATGGTGCATGGTGCGAAAATCGAGATGGCATTAAAAAGCATATTTCTTTCAGTAAAAGAAAAGAAATATCTGACCTAATTCTTGTTTCAAGTAAAAATCATCATGAATCAAAATTAAAAAATCTTCTTACGAAAATAGATTTTGCCTCTACAAAAAAGATAGGAAGCGTAGGTTGTAAGGTTGCATCAATTTTAAGAGGAGAATCTGATGTTTATATTTCTCTATCAGGAAATACAGCCCCAAAAGATTGGGATATAGCTGCTCCTCATGCACTTATTCAAGCAGCAGGTGGATTATTTACTCATGCAGATGAAACTAATTTGACTTATATTAAAACTAATTATTTGCAGCAGGGTTGTTTAATCGCAAGTCATGGTAAATCCCACAAAGTTATTTGTAAAAAAGCTATGAACTTTTTCTCTATAGAAGAACCAAAATATAAAGTCTAATTATTAAGTAAGAGGAGCAACAGGAGTAGGTGTTGGCTCTGGATAGTTCATTCCACCATTTTGAGGTACTCCTCTCAATGTTAAATTAATTCTCCCTCGATTATCGATTTCTCTAACTCTTACAGTAACTTGATCACCGACTTTTACAACATCTTCAACTTTCTCAACTCTTGCTTCAGATAATTGAGAAATATGTATCATTCCCTCTTTCCCTGGAAGAATTTCTACAAATGCACCAATAGGAATGATCCTTGTAATTGAACCTGAGAAAATTTCTCCTTCATGAACTTTTCTGGTTAAGCCCTCAATAATTCTCTGTGCTTCCTCTGCAGCCGCTCCATCATGGGATGCAATAGTAACAATTCCACCATCTTCAATATCTATTTTTGTGTTTGTTCTTTCTGTAATACCTTTTATTGTTCTTCCTCCTGGACCTATAACAGTCCCAATTAGTTCTGGGTCAATTCTAAAACTAAGTAGTCTTGGAGCATGTGGAGAAAGATTTTCTTTAGGAGTGTCTATTGCATCTAACATCTTTCCTAAAATATGTGTTCTAGCAGGAAGTGCTTGATTGATAGCTTCTCCAATTGTCTCGATAGAAAGTCCAGTTATTTTCATATCCATTTGCAAAGCTGTAATTCCTTTTTCAGTTCCTGCTACTTTGAAATCCATGTCTCCAAGAAAATCTTCAATTCCTTGAATATCAGTTAATATCTTTACTTCTTTTCCATCCTTTATTAGTCCCATCGCGGCTCCACCTACAGGAGCTTTTAGAGGGACTCCTGCATCCATAAGCGCCAGCGTACTTCCACATACTGAAGCCATTGAAGTAGATCCATTTGAACTTAAGACTTCACTAACAACTCTTAATACATAAGGGAACGTATCTTTCGCGGGTAAGACAGGAATCAATGCTCTTTCGGCTAAAGCTCCATGACCAACTTCTCTTCTTCCTGGGGTTCTCATGGGTCTAGTCTCTCCAACAGAATATGGTGGAAAGTTGTAGTGATGTATGTATGTCTTATCAGTATTAGGATTTAAATCGTCCATTTCTTGAGCATCGCTTGGGGTGCCCAACGTCGCAGTAGAAAGGACTTGAGTTAAACCTCTTTGAAAAAGCGCTGAACCATGAACTCTGTTAGGTAAAACAGCAGCAGCAGCAGCAATCTCTCTGACTTCATTTAATGCTCTTCCGTCGACTCTTTTGCCTTCTTTGATTATTTGATCACGCATCAATTTTTTAGTTAAAGCTTTAAAATTATTTTCAAATAGCTTGCTATTTGAAGAATGAGATTTTTTAACAGCATTATCATCTTTTAGCCCATCTATTTTTGAAGAAATACTGACTTTTATTTCTTCAATTTTATTGTCCCTCTCTTCTTTTGTTTGCTCGAAGTTTTTGAGTACTTCACTAATAGGCTTTGTACAATTTTTATCTATATAATTAGCAATTGTGTCATCCACTTTTGGTGAATCAGGTGTCACCTGTTTAATACCTGAATCTTTTAAAACTTCTTTTTGGGCATTAATTAA
>CETI01011140.1_pt1 | contig 19934 bp, 27 predicted proteins | sample 361441 | NCBI WGS metagenome assembly CETI01 (sample SAMEA2622478, study PRJEB7988) | marine metagenome | biome: marine biome (ENVO:00000447); feature: deep chlorophyll maximum layer (ENVO:xxxxxxxx); material: "saline water (ENVO:00002010), including plankton (ENVO:xxxxxxxx)" | depth 90 m | reverse complement strand
TTGAAACCAGTTACCTTTGGCATCTTCTTTAAGAACTTCTATTTGGGCAAGTGCTAATTCCTGTGCGTGTTTTTCTGACATAGTAGCTATGTCGTGTGCCAACTTAGCTTTCTGATCTGCGTCAGGTATAAATTTGTCTAATAGCCCTGTTACTGGGCCAATCAATGCTTGTATCATCAACACATCTCCTTACCAGAGCAGTCTTCTGGAAAGCACTGCGGAATCATAAAATAAAATTTATTATTTGTAGACTTGTGCCACATGCCGTCAGAGCGAAGCCAATTACATTGCTCAATGGTCATAGGCTGTTGAAGTGCCATCTGACCAATGGGATGATTTGTAACACCATCGCTCCCCCACATGCTTATAACTAAAATGTATAATGTTTCTTTCATTTTCTAGCCATCCATGCTGTAGTTCCCATATATGCGCCTACAATACCAGCGCCTGATATATAGAAAAGGTTACTAATATCTGCGAGAGCTTGCACTCTCTCCAGAGGTACGAAAAACATGGCTGCAGTAAATACGCCCATAGCAATAAGTGTAAACCTTGCCATACGCAACTGCGCTAAGTTTCTTCGTAATGCTGTTTCAGTTTCTTTGATAGCCTTTATGTGAGATAATTCTTTATCACTCACAATGCCATCTCCGTCTTCATCGTACTCAGCAAATTTACTTTTCTTTTGAAGTTTTTTCTGCGTCATCTAAATAGTCCCCTAAAGAAGAAATATACTGCAACACACGCAACAACTATGCCGATAATAACACCGCCACCGATAGTAACAGTCTCAGTAAGTTCTTCTCGTTCTTTCATCTTCCGCCTTCTTAATTCCTTTTCTGCTTCTTTAGCTTCAGCAATTCTTCTAGCTCTTTCTGCTATAATGCTTTGCCAAGTTCCAAATCCAAATCTATGGTCGATAAGCTGACGCATATCATCAAGGTGTTCTTCAGCCAGCTTTGCATTTATAGTCTCCTCTGCAATATTTTTAATACTGAAAGGATCGCTACTAGCCTCACGCTTAGCTTTTTGTGCTTCGTCTCGACCTTGTAATAATTTGTCTACATGTTTTGCTATATCTCCCACATCATTTGCTGTAGCAATGGTACTCTTAATACCATCTACAGCGGATTTGACGAGGGCTATACCTGCAAGCGCTTCTGCTATCACCATGTTATAACCCTCATACTGTCACTACTTACCTTTCTTCTTTTTCTTCTTCTTTTTCTTTACTTCAGCTTTAGCTTTAGCTGCAGCCGCTTTGCCTTTTTTAGTATAGGCATACTTTTTTCCTGCTACATTTGGCATTTTATGTCACCTTCTTATTCATAATTTTTTTCTGCAAAAATGGTGGTAATTTTTTCTGGGCAGCCGTTAAGCCTTTTCCATTACCATTTTTCTTTTTGTTTCCATTACTGGATTTATTTTTCATTGTATACGCCACGTTAACCTCCTAATCTAAAAAGCACGGCTGTTAAAACCGATCCTGATCCTACAATCAAGATCCCTGCACAAGCAACTAGAATACGTTCTAGTCGGTTGATTCTGAACAAAATCATTTCATAACGCTCAGCACATACTGCTTCATGCGTTGCTAAATCTTTTTCTACTTCGCCAACTCTAGCCATTATGAAATAATCCACTTCGCATTATACTCTGCATCAACTTCATTATTAATCTCTGTTATACCTGCTTTTGTATCATCATCAGGAACAGCTAACTCAGCAGAAGTATACTTTGCAGATATAAGCCCGTTTTTCTTTTGGCGTATAACTTCTGCGTACATATCTTGTACAATTTTAACATCGTCAGCATCAGCTAAAGTAAATTTATTTTTATTTGCTGTATTGAATACATTTTTATAATCATCCCAAAATGTAACGTATACAACTCCACTTTCATGCACATGCCACTCTACAGGAGAAACCCAATTCTCAGTGTCTTTCCAAGTTCCTGCAGGAGCAGGCGTATCAGGATGTACTATCTCTTTCATAGCAAGTGTTGTTTTATATAATTTTCTTGTTAGGTACGGTGTAAATGCCATGTGAATCTCCTTATAATGACCTTCTATGCCAATAGTAATAATGGACATTCATATTACTGCCATGACTATAATAGTAATTATTACCTTTCATCCAAATAGTTCCATCAGTTAAAACCACAGTATAGTGATAATAACCGCTATAGTAATGTCCTTCTATATGCCATTCTTTAACTGAAGGCTGTGATTTACCCCAAAAATGTCCTACTCTACCTGCATTTATTGCACCTGAATGATTCCACGGTGCTTCATCCAAATGCGCTTCATCCATATTTACTGCGCCAGTATTAGTTGTTGAGTGCATACAGGCGGTGCAGTAACCAGAAAACCACATTCTTTTTTGGTTATCTAACATATACAAAGCCATAGATTGATAACCTGAATTTCTAACTGGCCAAACCCTAGTTATTTGGGCTCTTGGGAATGTTAAATCTGTACCCGACAAAACGCCTCCGCTAGACGTAACAGATTGTTTTTGTCTAGCACTACCAGCATTAGTTGGCATCGAATCATAAGTAGTTGTATTTGGCGTAGTCCATGTAGTAGTGGTACTAGTGTTAGCTTCCATACGCCAGCCATTTGCATTATAACCAGCGGTTCTAATTGCTAAGCCTTGATTAGAGTTTTGCATATAGGTGTAAGCATCGCCAGGGCCATCTACGCCTCCGCTATTTCCACTAGATACATTACCTAGAACACCACACCAGCCAAATGTAGAGCCAGCTCCTACAGAGTGGATAGCTGCATAATTATAAGATGAGTCTGCCTGTACCCAAGAAGTACGATCTGATGTATCGCCCATGCCCGAATTGTAGTTACCATTATAACCAATTATATACAGGTTGCCGTTAGATTTAATATATGCACCCCCACCAATGATACCGCCATTATAATAGTAAGTGTTGGCATTTTGTATCTGTTTTACATCTGTAACACCTGTCATTGGTGCTATAGTGCTGGTAATAACACCGCTACCAAAAGTACTATGTCCGTTGTAATCATACCCTACAAACCATCCCTGACCTTGATCATCTACTGCGTATATAGAGGAAAAGCCAGTTGAGATCATAACACAGGGGTTATTACCAAAACCATTACCATCTAAAAGAACAGGTTTACTTTGGTTTGTAGTATTACCTGTACCTAGCATGCTATACCCATTGTAACCCCAGCAGAACACTCTGCCATCATGCGTGATAACATAAAAGTTTGCCAAGGTCATACCTTGGTATCCACGAGGGTCATTACAAACAATACAGGATACTTCCATAGTAATACCATTGTTTGTAGCATTTGGGCCTAAGTATGGATTCTTAACAATTTGGTATCTGTCTGTAGTGTCACCTAAACCTAGCTGCCCATAACCATTATATCCGCCAACAAAAACGTTTCCTTTGTTTGTAAGTATAGCTATTGAATAATCTTGCTGACAAAACCGTACAAAATATTCACCATCTTCTAAACTTCCAAACTCTGTGCTAAGATTACACATCTGATTGATTTGTTCATCAAATGCTTGTGTAAATACTGGGCCTAAACCATAGTGACCATACCCAGATGTCATTAGCTGGTGGTCATCGGACAAATATCTCAAACCAGGGGTATTATTAATAAAATAAGTAGCATCGTGTTTTACTGGGCCACAGTAATTTTGTAAGGCAAACGGATGCTGTGGAATCCAATCTGCAGTCGCACCTGATTTACCATTGTAACGAGCTAACCAAGGTCTACTACCATCAGTGCCGTATACATTAGACCCATTAATATTCGCATAATCTGGCAAGTTAGACGTTAGAGGTTTGTAACCTGTAAAACCTTCGACATCACTATATCCGACTGTGCTTGAACCTTGTACAGTTAAGGCTTGACCTTGTGAACCTATAGGGAGTCTAACATTAGATCCGCCATGACGAACAATAATATCACCATCGGTGGTTGTAGGTAATCCACCTTCTGCCATCAACTCCCAGTGTGAGCTGTTAGAGCTACTAGGTGCTCCAGCTGCACTACCTGTTTTATTTGCAGCATTTACGTATACCCAACTAGACCCGCTATGCTCAACAACATCGTCTTTTTCGTAAGTGTTACTCGTGGAGAAAGCACTCCTCCAAGTAAACTTAATTTTTCCTACATCTATTGTTGCCATAATTACACATCCTAACTAGTTGTTAATATCAAATGCCCACTAGCATTTATACTTATTTGAATATCTCCTGGGACAAATTTAGTAACTGGATAATCTGAATCTGTATAATTATCTGTACTGCCAGAAGCTGTGTAATCAATATTCAGATCATCTCCGTTTATATAAAACCCGTACCATTCCATACGTTGTCCGCCGCCACCTTGAGTCTGCGTAAACAGATCATTAATTAATGCGGCTACAACTCTCATTTCTACCCTATCACCTGCACTAAATGATCTAGCTGTAGTACCATCTTGTGCTCGAACAATAGTAAGTGCATCGGTAGCTCTATGAGTACATTTTACAATTTCTGTATTTAACGCTGTATCAACTAGCGTAATATAAAAATAATCAGTGCCAGAACTTGACACAGCTGGAAATAACGCTCCTGTACCACTAGTTAAATTTATAGTGGTATCTGTAGTATTAATACTACCTGTTAATGCGCTTTTAGCGCTATTTGAAGCTACAGCAACCATTAGGTATTCACCGACAATGGTACATCAGTAGATACTTTTGTACTTCCTGTGCCATCTATTTCCGTGACTATCATTGATGCTTGCCCTTGATAAGGAAGATAAATCTGGTAGTCATTATCATTACTAAAATGTATGCAGTATCTAACAAAATCTGTTGTGTTAGGTGTGTCGTAAGTAGCAAAACCGCCAGCGTGAACACTAGCACTATGATGCCAAGACAAAATTGCATTAGATGGAGCTGTGTTATCTGTACCATCGCCCCCGTTTCTTATATGCCCTACGTTTAATGTGCTGCCTGTAGTAGTACCCGCAGCAGTAGTTGATGTACTTCTGCCTATAGTAGCGTATGTATAGCTGGTATTGTTATACCAAGATCCGCACACCTCTATAAGAAACACACTACTGGTAGACATAGGTTTGCAGATAACAGACAAGATGTTATGCGTTCCTGCGTTTACTGCTGTTAAAGGAAATTGATTTAGCGTAAAACCATCTGTGCTCCAGCCACCTGCACTTGTACCTGATGGAAATTTACCTTCCTGTAGACCACTAAACCCAGAAGCTGAGGCTGAAGCTGTTATTATATACTTGTTTAATATAGGTGAATTTAATGGTAGCCATGCATTATTTTGTGCGTAGAACTCTGGCCTAGCTCCACCATAGTGATCTGTATTATATCTAATATGACCTGTTTGTGGTGATGCTGGTCTTTGAGCAGTAGTGCCTGCAGGTATAGCAAAAAATCCAGCGTTTGTATTATTTTGACTACTGAAGTCTGTAATATCCAAAGCTGCAAATCCTGCATTACCGCCTGTGCTTGTTAATACTTGACCATTAGCAGCAGATTGATCTGGTAGTATTTCATCTAAGTCAGACAATACAGTAAGACCACCAGATGTAACTCGTAACTCTATTCTATCGTTAGTAGCAAATGCTCTAGCCGTAGTACCTTCTTGTGCTCTAACTATTGTCAGAGTGTCTGTGGCTCTAGCTGTTACTTTTACTATTTCCAGATTATTAGTTGTATCTAATAGAGTAGCAAAAAAATATTGATTTCCTGCAAGTGTAGGAAATCTAGCCCCATGTCCTGCAGTTAATACAATAGATGTAGCAGTTGTAGCATAGGCTTGTGACAACGTACCATATGCATTATTTCCAAATTGTATATCGTGGTAATTTGTCATACTAAGTTCCCATTCCAACTTGCTGTAGTATCCAACCCACCTGGAATATCTATTCCAAAACATCCTTCGGGTTGTGGATGTTCTTCAACTAAAAGCATTGCCTGCCCATAATCTGGGTATGGAAAATAAACAGTGCCAGAATTAACTTGTGATATACAATATAATCTAAAACGTATAAAATCAGTTACTCCTGGTCTAAAAAATTGAACAGCTGACAGATAACCTCTTATAGCATTTGGGCCGTGCCAGTTTCCTAGGTCAAAATCCATAGTTGTACCAGTGCCATTTAGATTCAGGCCATCGTGATTACCACCATAGTAAACTGGCGATTGTGACTGAGGCTGTTGACTTAAACTATTAGCATTATCAGGCCACGTACCAGGGGTAATTCTACCAGTAGAAAAACCGTTACGTTCAAACTCAGCAGAACCTGACAAACTTGCGCTACCTGGATTTGCATCATTAAGCTCTGGTATTTTATACCTGTCATTCATCATGTAACGCCCTACCAGCACTACATTTTTTGCTACTGAATTATCATTAGGATTCTTAAACTCTCTAGTATTGTTTGGCTGTGGATCATTGTCCATAAAATCACATAGTACTGCTAAAGATGCATATGAACTATCTTGGTATGCAGCTCCACAATAAACCCGTATAGAAAATACTGAATTTACACTAAGCGGTTTACATTTAACCTGAAGATGAGTATGTGGGCCATTAGTAGCGTTAGTATCCAACTCCACATTATACGGAGTAGCAGTAAATCCAGCTGCTGTGCCACCCTGTCCAGAAGTAACCATGTACATATTACATGTTCTACCCGAAACAGGCATATAAGCATTTTTAGCTGCATTCTTAATACCTGCTTCACCGTTTACAGTGGTAGAAGCTGGAGCAGCTATATCTCTTTTATAATACACAGTGTCAGGTTGAGACGAACTCATCTCTGTACCTAACTGTGTAGTTCTGCTTTCAATAAATTGTATTCTGTTATTTTGTGGTATAGTCACATTATTATTTAACGTAAGGGTAACTGAATAATTAGATGCCCCAAAATTTGCCATAGTACATGCTACTATATGTGTACCTACAGGTACATTTATATCACTAGCGTCACCAGCAACTGGTACTAAATATTTACCCACCCACTGATCAGCTGTAATTGTTATGATAGCATCAAAGCTACCAGTGCCAGCTATACTTGTTGTTCTGCGTACAGTATCAAGAACTACAGTAGTACTGTTAGATACAGCATTGGTAGAGTTTGCAGTTACCCATTCGCCAAAAGCGCCATGCTCATCATCATTTTCTGCTATATTTGCTAAGTACGCAAGAGAACCTACACTTACAGGAATATCATGGTCTTCTGCATGAGAATACAATGACGTATCATCGCTACTGGTGTTAGTAGAATACGTAGCTGCAGCATTACTTGCAGTGTTAGTTGTATACGTTAATGTTTCTGTAGCATTTCGTACATGGGGTAAATATGGATGACCTCGCACAGGTATATTTATATACCCTGTATCAGTATTATTATCTTCAGATATATCAGCTGGGCTTAGCGCTGTGTAAGTAGCATTAGTACCATCTGATTTTAACGCAAACTTAATATCTTGATCTTCTTTATCTGAAGCTGTTGCAGTAAGTGTTTCTCCAGCTGCAGAAGGATTACTCCTAAAAACTTTTGCATGAGTGCCTGTTGTAGTACGAAACTTAAATTTATCAGGCTGAGTAGGAAAATCAGGTAAAACATTATCTAAATCAAATAGATCATTAACAGAATTAGCTGTTGTACGAATTTCTACAGAATCACCAGCTGAAAATGTATTGTTTAGATTTCTAGCAGTACCATCTGCTTGTTTAATTGTTAGAGTATCTGCACTCCTAGCAGTTACACGCATAACCTCTGTATTAGTAGCGAGAGCTGCAGAAGTAACTGTTATATAAAAATATTCATTTGTACCTAGTGTAGGAAACTTACCACCTTCCCCGCCTAACAAAGACAAAGTACCTTGGTTAGCAGAAATGCCTCCTGCTAAAGAACCTTTAGCACTATTGGCTGTTTTTACTAACGAGTGATTTGTCATCTACGACACCGTTACTGTCCACGTAATCGCTAACGTATCATTAGCACCTTTGTTAATTACACTAAATACTGTACGGCATAACATAGTGCCGCCGCTTGAAGCATTTAAAATAGCTGCTTCAGTTAATGCACCTGTTCCTTGCCCGTTACCAAATGTTGAAGAATAAGTAACTTGACCACCAGATACAGCAGTACTTGTAAGTGCCTGCCTATTTGCCTCTGTGACCAGTGCTGTCTGACCTGCAGCTGCTGCTGTAGTCCCAGTACCAATCGCCATGTGACTCATAGCAGTGGCAGTAGCATCTTTCATACGTGACGCTATATACTCTTTACCCGTAGTTACAACCAGGTTATCAATATCACGTTCATCTTTTATAATACCCATCTCATCGACAAGTAATAGGTTTAGACGACCTGTAACTGTAATTTCTTCATCAAACATATACACCTCCATTAAGTGCTAAAGAGCTGCAGCGCAAACTCTTCTTTGAAAGGAGGTGTTTCGCTAACTAACCCAGCTGAGTTAAATAGCCCGCCGTCTCCCTCAAAGAATGCACCTATCTCATACGTGTTGTCAGATGCACTAATTGAATCTACCACGGGCTTAGTGGTTTGTAAAACTATATTTTGAGAAACTGACACACTGTCTGATGGTGTATGAGTTGGTAAAACTCTAGTAAAGTCAAACACATCATTCATAGTAACTGTATCGCCAGCCATTGTAGCTGACACAGAGAATGTTGGATCATCAGTTACAGTAGGAGTTTCCTCTGGATTAAACCCAACTGTAAACACTTGTGCATCGCTAAGACTAAAAGTGTCAGCTAATGGTCTGCTTACAGAAAGAAACGGAGTGTCAGTTATTAAAGGTGTGTCAGCAAATACAGGAGAAATACTAAACACTATGTCTTGTGTTGCAGTTACAGTGTCAGCAAACAAAGGCTGTATACTAAATATAGGATCGCCATCAACTACAGGAAAAGATACTGCAGGTAGGTTTTCAAAAGGAATAGCTTTGAACCGTAAAAGTATCTCGTGATTCTGTGGTTCTGCCCTTGCTCTGTATATTTTATCAGTGACTATGGGATCAGCAGAAAATGCTATCTCACTATCCTGTGGCTCTACATTTAATGTTATGCCACCACCATCATATGCTATGCCAGCGGTAGGAGCTGCTACGTTAAAAGCCAGCCCACCTTGAGTAGCGGCTTTCAAACGTATATTTGCCATTAGAAATTATCCCGTACTCTAAACTTCATAAGGTCATAAACAGTTTGGACAGCACCGTTAAAATCTATATTTACTTCACCTTCATACATCCCAGGATCTACATTAAGCACACCCCCAGCGAAATCAAACTGGATTTGCCCTGTAGTACCACCGCCGACTTTAACTGTGGATATTGTAGAAAGAACAGTAGTCGTATTTTGTTTACGAAACTTTACAGTAACTGTAGTTGTACCAGCGCTAAGATCTATAGCAGACCCAGTGTTATCATCCGTTAAAGTAACTACAATGTCAGGTTTAGTGTTACCTTTTACTAATCTAATTACATCTGCCATATATCACCTCAACATCCAAAAGCTACTGGTTTCACACGTAGAGAATTTCTAGCAGCACCTAGATTAGCTCTGGCTCTTCGCTCTGCAGTTTTATGCAAAAATTGCTTAGCGTGATACGCAGCTAACTCTCTGTCTGACCATGTTCGTTCTGGTAAGATCAATAAGTTCTGTAATGCTCCGTGCATAATAATATTTTCTAATTCGTCAAAAGCTGTAGTATCCATATCTATGGCTGTGCGTAACGGTTTAACAGCAATAACCATACGTATCTCGTAAGTTTTAGCATTGTCAGGCGTAGGCGTTACGATAAATGTATCAGCATCAAGTTGTGAGATGTACCTTGGAATGCCATAATCAGCGGCTACAAAATCAGGCCACTTAGGAAATCTATCTTGAAAATCTTCTAAAGGTAATGCCGTCATATGAGTGCCATCAAGAGAAGCACTTAAAAACGCATGAACCTCAGTGTTAGTTGGGGGGTCATAGGGATAATCATACACCCCTGTAGTTAATGGTATTTTAGTTTGTATATGTCTATAAGCCAAAGTTTTTTCACACGCATCTATAGCAGCATCTCTCACATACTGTTCTATAACAGGCTGCGGACATCCTGGGACACTGGGTGATAACCTTGGCACTAGACTGTCGAATCTTGTTGGCATTAGACAACCTCCTCTTCAGGTATTCCGCCACCTTCTGTATCAGTAATCTGTCTGGTCTGTGATGATATACCAAGTGCTTGTGAGAAGGACTGCTGGAAAAGTGCAGCTCTATTTGAGTTAACATGCTCATTATCTATAGACTCCGCTAAAAATACTGTGCCATCTACAATAGCAGGAAAGTATGCATCAGGTAGTAAAGCTACTGCTTGTGCTCCTGTGTAGATAGGCGGAGTCTGCGCATACTCAATTACTATTTCGTGAGCGCTAGGAGCTTTCGGATAAATAAAAAACTTATTTGGGTTACGTATGTTTCTAATCCAGTTAATGGTTTGAGCAGCATTATCAGTCATCCAAGCTGGATATGCCTGATCTAAGACTTCTCGTGTAGTTTCTATAATCCCATTCCCATTAACGTTATAATAGACTTCCATTAATCTAATAGAATCAGTAGGTGCTGATTGTACAACTGTACCAGCGACACAAGTTAGATTTGTCTGCAATGAAAACAAATCAGGTCTAAATATAGCTGTTCTTCTTAAAACCTGATTAGCAAACTGCAACAACATAGCATCTGTATAACGATACCCTGTTGAGTCTGTATCCTGTATTAGATCACGGACTTCCGCTATAACATCATTTAGAATCATCTACCCAAGCCTCATTCTCAGGCGTATCAGGATCATCAGCTATATAATGACCTTTATCATTTCTAGCTCTGGATAAACCTTTTGTAGCCTCTTCTTCTAACTCTGCAGAAACTTTAGGTGTGTCATCCACAACTTCTGTCTCCATGTTTACCTTAGCCTTACGCCCTTTTTGTTTTTTAGTTATAAATTTTTCTGGGAATGCTTCTTCCTCAGTAACTTCTTTAGTTAAAGGATTAGCGGCTAGGATTTCATTCCACCCATAGATTTCGCCATCCTTTATATTTTTTAACCATCTTTTGGTCATTTCTTTCTCCTTCTTACTGATTTAACTCGCCTTGGCTTTCCTGCTGGTTGTCCAAGTCGTTTTTTCTGTTCGATCCTACTTTTCTTTTCGGATGCACTAAGTTCACTAGATGTTTTGGGAGTCTTAGAACTGACACGCTTGGATGGGCGACAATATGGAGTACCCCGTTTTTCACCTTTACGTCTGCCACATGCCTTCCCCGTACGAACGTCAACCCATTTCTCCTTGAACCATCGTTTTAATTTTGCCCCTTCCGCTGTTTTTCTGACCGCCATATCATTTTTTCTTTCTGGTAGTCTTCTTAACTTTAGAGTTGCCCCAATTAGAAGCGCCTACTTTTCTACATTTAGCTAAAGCCCCTGAAGCATATGCTGAGGGCCAAACTTTGTAGCGGCTCTTCACCTTATGATAACATGCGTCTTTCTTACCCATAACTTACCATTTCTTGCATGACCAATATCTAGCTGTCATCTTAGACGGTGGCCTGCTGTCACAACCATGTCTAGCACGAAAGTTCTTTCTGCGACCTGGCTGATTCTTTTTAATCTTCATATTGGCATCGCCAAATCGAATGATCTTTTCTTTACCATTCTGACACGCTTTAACAACAAACTTCTTACCGCCAGATACCTGACGCTTCGGTTTGTTACATGCCATCTTTGACTTATCAATTTTTGCCATTATGACTTCGCAACTTTTTTTGCTCTAGCAGATAAATCTTTGAAATGCACAACAACTTTAGATGTCTTAGTATGTGTCTTACCCGTGTGGATAGACCCATTAGGCATCTTATGCACTGCACCTTTATGCTCTTTACCTGACTTGAAATAATGTTTTGTTCCTGCACCCATAACTAAGTCCTTATAGAGTAGGGGGGCATCGCAGTGCGAACCCTAACCCGCCCCCCTAATCCTTTAGGCGACTGTTGAACAATCAACAACCACTGCCCAAACTTTAATCCTAGCCGCATCAGTCACAGCTCCAGACACACCGATAAGCATATCAATGGTATCTGCAGTTGCAAAATAGTGGCTTTGATTATCGCCAGATAAAAGTGCACCGTTTGAAGATGTAGTACCAGCTGAATTAGCATCGCCCCCATCAACAAAACCGTCAACATCTCCGCCTGTAAGACCGAGATCAAATGTTGACGCTGCACCTTCAGCAGTAATAGTAGTTGCACCAACGGCTAACACTAGCGTATTAGCTGGAATCGAAAGTACTTCGATGGAATCACCAGCGGCAAGAGCTGTAGCACCTGCTGTAGCCCTAGCTGTAGTAATAGCAGCGAAGTCCAAATCAACTTCCATGTACCCGACCCTGGTTAAGCCCTTAGCTGGATGTCCAGCAGAACCTTTATCAAAGCCGTGTGAGTCTGTATAAGCAGCCATCTGATCCTCCTATTAAAGAGTAACAACCATCGTGGCAAGAGCTTCAGGCTTAACGACTTTATAGCCGTAAACTTGAAGACCACGAATGATGTTACCAAAAGTTGTTTCAGAACGGATAGTTTCCATATTTGTCATCTGAGATGCAAATGTGAAGCCCATATTGTGTCCACCGATAACGCTGAACTCAGAACCGTTCTTGTAAAGATTGTGGCTTACATAAACAGTAAACCTATCAATCATGCCCAAACGTCCGTTACGAAGAGGTGTATTACCATCTCCAGTAATAGACGCATCCTTCAGATCAGATTGCTTGATCATGCCAGCCATCTTAGCAGGAATCACTATGAAGCGATCTCCTTCAGGACAGTTAGCTTCGTCAAGCACAGTACCCATATCAATGATCTTACCAATAACATTATTGGCAGTAATTGCTTCTGGAGTACCAGCCACACCAAGGTCAATGTCACCAGAAATTCTTCCAGCGGCAGTGCCTTTATTACTAGCGTGAACATCAGTAAGCATGTCAGTCAAGACTCTTTGATCAATCTTGATTTTCATTCTTTCTGAAGCGTCTTTTGACCACTGATCCATCATATTGATGTCAGCTTGTACTTCGTCTACATCATCTTCGATACATGCGAAATACTCACCTTTGTCAATAAGCAGCTGTAGCTTTGGCTTATCAGGCTGCTCTACATTAAGAGTCTGACCCTTAACGTAAGTTTGGATAGTGATTTCAGGGGTTGTACGGATATTAACCGTATCACCCATGCTACGAATCTCACCTTCGTAGGAGGTGTTAGAGATTGCTGCGAGCACTGTTGCATCGTAGAAATTCTCAATGAGCTTCCCAGACCATATTTCAGGAATAAAATTCCCTGTATATGAGGGATGCCCAGGGGATGTTGCGTATGCCATTTTGGCCTCCTAACACATTTTAAGTTATGCGACCCTCTGCCTGAGCAGCAAAGATGTCACGTTCAATTTTTGCCCTCTCCTCATCACGACCTTTGAACTTGCCTTTTCGTACATCGTCATAAAACGCAGCTATATCAGCTGTGCTATATGATGGTTTAGATCCAGCGGGTGTGTTAGCCCCAGCACTTCTGCTTTTCTTAGGGGCAACCTGTTGCTTAAGTTCGTCTTGATTTGTGGACTTCACCTGTTGAGCAGATCCGTTACCGTTTAAGTCTGACCAAGATGTGAAGAATGCTGCTACCCTGTCAACATCATAACGCCTCTGAGCATCTTCAAGATATGCTTGCCTTGCCATACCCGATAGTGGGTCAACTTCTAACAACCACGTTTGAAAATTTTCATTCTCGTTAATACTTTGCCAGTCTGGAACAATAGTAGAAAGTTTAGACCAGAATAATTGCTCTTGAGTATCACCAACTTGATTAGCTAGTTGTTGAACTTGCGGAACAGTATTCTGTGCCATTTGAGCAATTTGTGCTTTCAAAGCGCTAACTTCTCCTAACAAATTACCCGTCTCTTCTTTGGTAACTTTACGCATAATATCTATAGACTCACCATACTCGTTAAGCTCTTCGTCACTTAGTATTGGCTTCGGAGGTTCTTGCGGCTGTTGCTTCTGTTGGTTAATAGTCGCAATCAACTGCTCAAACTGGTTTATCTTAGATCCTTGTTCCTGCACCATTTGTTTTAGCTGGGGAACTTCTGCGTTATACATTCCTTGAAGAGTCTTGTACTTTTGTTGCCAATTAGTACCCTTCTCTTGATTGTCCTCTGAGTGCTCTCCAGAAGACTCGACCGCAACTTCTTCTACACTGTCGGCAGGGGGAATAGTCTCAGTGGCCTCCGCCTCTTCTTGAGGGGCCTCCTGATTCTCATTCACTTCATCAGTGTTTAATTCTTTATACAACTCTTGTACTGCCTCAGACTGTTTCTGAACTTGCTTTGGTATTGCCATTTTTCGCTCCTTAAGGTATGCGTGTTAGGCGGCTGGTCATACTAAACCTTTGCCGCTGTTGATGGGGCTTCTTTAATTAACTTGACTATTTCGCCAAGAACTTGACACCGCCCCTGTTGTAGTGCCACGTTATTAATGACACTTGGTAAGGTTTCTAACTCATGTAACCTCCAAGCCTCAATAAATTCTAATATCTCTGGAAACTGTTTGGATACAGCCGCCAGACTTTGTAATGTTTTAGCATCAGGTCTAATCATTGGCTATTCCCTGTAGACCTGTTCATAACTGTATTTGCACCCATGCCACCTGCTGGATTACCAGCGGGGTCAGTTACCTGCCCTTGTTGTGGCTGTTGTGCTTGCTGCATTTGTTGCTGCTCTTGTTGTGCTTTTAATATGCGAGACTTAAATGCTTCTTTCTCTTTCGATGGAATAATATCATCGACTGGCATCTGAAGCCCTTTAGCAACTTCCCTAAGGATAGCAGCCCTGCCTTCTGTACCAAGGATCTGTGAATCAATCTCATTACCTGTAGCATTAAGAAACTCAATACGTCTGATATTAACAGTCTCTTTAACAGCTAGGTTAACAGCACCTTTCGGTACAATAGCCAGATCACCCTTGATAGATTCATCATCATTATACCGCATATTATACAAGAATATCCTGTGGATAACTGGTTTGATAACATCATTATCTATATGCATAACTACCTGACGTATACCTTTACCTGCTGATCCCATCAACATTGAAAGTCCAGAGGCAGTTCGACCTGCGCCCTGAACGTTCAAGTCTCCAGTGACATAGGAAGGAATGCCACTATGGTCATCTGCCAACTTAGCAAACTTATCATATATAGCCGCTAACGTATTTGCATTATCTTCAGGCTGTGTAAACCTAACTGCAGGTGCGTTAGCTCCAAGGGGATCGTTTGTTACTTGCCAGATTTTCCACGGGTGGAGCTGCGTGATGTCTTCGTTCGGCGGGATTCTTTCGAGATTAACTTCGACCTGAGGCCCGCTAGATATGCCCATGTTATTAACAAGCGCTCTTGTAGCTGCGTTACAAACATTTTGGACGTCTTCAATAATTTCTGGTATACCTTTACCCCAAAACGCTCCAGGGGATTTAATAAACGATGTTTTAGCATATGGTTTTTCTCCTAGTGGGTCGTAATTTAAGACCGCTTTAATTACGTAATTACCTATCACCCACACGTTTGCGTCATACTCTTTGGCTTGGTCTGGAACCATTTCTTCGTCCATACCCCACTCAACAAGCATTTGACCGCTAACCTTGCCCCAAAACTCTAAGGCATCATACATACTTGTAGGTCGCCTATGAGTGCTAAATTTACGTTCTTCTTCATCCTTTGAATATTCAAAATCTTCTGTTATCCAGCTGCCATAATCATTTACACCTAACTCTAACAACTCACGAATAGCATCGTCATCATACCCAGGCAGACCAATAAGCTCGGAAAGATCAGATCTGCTGAGCTTGTGGTGCTCAAAAAGATAACCATCATTTATATGTGAAACTCCTGGCTCTGGATAAATATTAAACGGATCAACCCGTTCAAACTCTGGTGCTATAACCTCATCGGCACTAACTGTGGTCATCTCAGACGACTGGTCGTATTTAATACGCCTCTGTCTGCGAATGACAGGCCCTTTGAGAAAAGCACATGGAAAAGTTACTAGATCAGTAATAAATTCATTAAATGATTCAGACCAACCGCCATGAGCAAACTGATCATTGATAGTGACTTTCATTTTGTCTGCACGATTCTGTGCACCCTGCAACATTCCGAATCGGAAGTCTTGAGTCACCATTTCTTTTAATTCACTAAGCTGAGCTGGTGTAGGGGCTTGCCCCATCTGTTTAATCATATCAACAACAGATTCAGCAAACGCCTCTTGTATCTCTGCTTGTTGTAAAGGTGTAAGTTCTGGAATAGGCGTAGGCTCTAAGTCCCAAGGGGGTGTACCCGAATCTAACAGTATGTCACGTAACCAAGATTCAGCGCCTCGGCACTTGACTTCAGTTAACATCATGTAAATTTCTGAGCCGCCTTGAGATTGTATAGCCGCTAATTTATCTGCCTCGTACTCACCATTACGTTGCCGCAATGCTTTAAGCATAATATCTTCAATAGGATCTTTAGCTTCTTTAGCTGCATGCCAACACTCTTGTATATGCGAGTGTAATCCTAGTATATAAGGCTCATTCTGTCTGTCTTGCAAAGCAGCCTTTGCTGCAGCTTCTTCTTCAGCTACAAGCTCTGCATTGCCTACAACACGTAACATTCTAAGCCCAACCATTACGCCATCCCTGTTCCGTAGCCTGAACCTTTCTTACGAGACTTCCTAGCTTTGGCCATTCTTTCTTCTTCATCCTCATCTTCATCATCACGTTTTTTCTTACGTTTATCCATATCATTACTATACTGCATAGCAGGGCCAACTAGCCCGCCTGTAATGTATGGTCTACGAACATCACCCATACCCCCATTCATTTTGGGGTTATCAGATGTACGCATGTAAGGTTTACCACCTCCGCATGTTCCTGGCATAGTCACCTCCAATAACTGACAACTTGTTATAGTTTACTCGAAAAAATAGCCCCGTCAAGTGGAAAGGAGTAAAACTTGACGGGGCTTAAGTTAGGGAGGTTTGCCAGTGGAGTAACATTCCAACCCAAGGGAGGTCTACCAATGTCGAAAGCTATGTCCACCCTACAGCTGCTACTCTGCGCACTTCACGAGCTTGGGGGGTGAGTGTGCCTTCACCTATAGAATGTATATGCATCATTAAATATTGTAAAGCCTCAGCTACATGTGAGTGTTTATTTTTTTCAACAGTTCCGTTTTTCTTATGGAATCTATACCCACCCATCATAGCTGACTTAAGATGTGTGCAGCGGGGGTCAAGTAAGAATGCAGCATCTCCATCTGCCTGTCGCATTAGGAAATCATCAACAGCTGACAGCCTAGCTGACACACTGTTAGTTTTTGCAGGGAATACTTTGAAGCCTTCTGCTTTTATTATGTCAACAGCAGAACGCTCATCAGTCTGTGCTCTTTGTGTACCAGCAGGATCAACCACGATTATAACTGGACAGCTAGAGAATCTTTCATAAATAAGTGGACGAATGATTGTGCGGACGAAACGCTGAATACCCATATCAAAGGAGACCGCCTCATCAAATATCAGCGCTCGCCCACGGGGATCTAATTGCCCGAAAACTGCTGCGGGTGTCAAGCCTAAGTCCATACCGATAATAACAGAGCGCACACCATTAACAATAGGAGCGAGCGTAGACGTTGCCATATGGTAGTCTGGCCTGAAGTATTTGTATACTGGTTGCCCCGCTGAGCTGAGTCCGTACTCACCGTCAATAAAGACCCGTACATATTCTTCTGAACGTCCTTGGGTGTCATAATATCCATCTGGTAAATTCTCCACGTTTTCTGCGAGAGTGCTTCTGCCTGATGGCTGTTTGAACACATCCCAACCATTATTATTGTTGCTGACCCCATCTTTCGGATCTAGCTTTTCCATCTGGTAATACCACCATGTATCCATAGTTGGGGGATTGGTGTCTCCCCACATACCAAACCATGAGGGCCCTCCATCCTTGGCGGACGGGAATCTACCAATACGTTTGGACATAGCATCCACAATCTCTGGGTTAATATCTCTACACTCATTGAACCACGCAAAGGTCAGCTCAAGTGAGTTCAGGTTCGCCACATCATCTGCATCATCGAGTGCACGAAACATAATCTCGCACTCGACATCACCAACCTTAAAGAAGTAGGTCTTAGTTGTACGCATGAAGTTACCGCATGTGCCTGGTGGGAACCAATCGAGAAACGTCTTAATGGTCGTATCAGTCAACTGACGAACAGTTTCACGAACAACCGCAGCACGGGAGCGTCTCACCCCGTCCTGACTGGGAGCTTGTTGTGATGCCCTACGGACAATTTCAAAACAGCTCGCCACCGACTTACCTGACCCGACTGGCCCCATAAGTACACGCATCTTTGCATCAGACTTCATAAAAGCTGTGCATGTCTTTGATGGTGTAAAGTCTATGTTCATATCTTACTCAGCAAAATTATAGCATAGGGTTTGTCAGCGTTGGGGTTTTTACGCAGCACCTTCTGTCTGAAAGCAACACCCTCAAGTTCAAGTAGTTTACCTATAGCCTCACATTCATCCAACGTCTTGAATGTCGCCATCGGTTTCCCCTCGTAGATCTTCGAGAACCTCTCTCTCAGGTTCTTGATCAATAGTGGCCGTTGCGATGTGCTCTTGGCCTCCGAGGTTAATTGTAATTTTAACTCCGCCACTTTGCCCCTCTATAGCTGTATCGTTCTTTGGTTCTAATCCGCCCCACTTAACAGTTGACTTTATCAAGTCAGCTTTAACTGCAGGCGATACTTCTGGAGAATGAATTAATGTCCAACTAGTTGTCAGTAGTTCTTCGGCTTGTGCTCGGGCCTTGAGCTTGAACGTCATGCCTTTCTCTTTAATGTCATCCCTATAAGAGTTGACCTGTTTGAGAAACACAGGGTCTTTGTTGAACACCAACACATCATCGGTACTAACCGAGTGTCGTTCTTTCAGTTCGTCCAAGGTCTCGCCACTGCCTTCTAGCATAAGCGCTATATCGAAAGCTAGTCGGTTTGACCACTTAGTATGTTTAAGCGGTAACGTATCCATATGGTTGATCCTATGTGTAATGTACAATCCTGTCAAGAAACTTCGTAACTTTACACCTTCTAAAAAACGGCTCTTGTTATGAGAGGGTTACTTATATACAAGGCGGTCATAAAACCAAATCCATGTACCCCCCTCCGACACACCCTATGGGCAATCGGTCAGCCGAAAATATACCCCCCCTGTAATCCGCAGAAACCCTAGCAACTTGACATTGTGTAACGTTTTTGCCTTAATGAAGTTGTCAGCAGGGCATGGTGTCCAGCTGGCATAACCCGCCACGCACAGCGTGGTCTGTGTGTGGCACAACCTAGGAGGTATGACTTATGTCATCATCTTATAACGGGTTGGTTGCACTCGATACTAGCAACCAAAAGGGTGTTCGCACTGTCGTGTTAAAGCGTGGTGTGGACGTTGGTGATAATCCAAATACGCCTGAGGTTACACTCAAGCGCTTGGAAGGTTTGCCTAAGGGTACGGCGTTGAACCCGTACAACTTCAACATCATTGCATTCGATACGAATGTGAAGCTGAGGAAGAAAGGCGAACAGCTAACCATTGACCATCTTCGAGCAGTGCTCAAGAAGCTGGGCGATGACGCTAAGGTTTGGGTCTCTCCTTGCTGGAAGAGTTTTGGTAAGCCACCGAAGCTCAACATAGCGAAGGCGAGCGAGACATCGAACTTCGGTTCTCGCAAGTCTTCAGTCGACAAGTTCGACTTCGGATAC
>CETI01011600.1_pt1 | contig 20005 bp, 14 predicted proteins | sample 361441 | NCBI WGS metagenome assembly CETI01 (sample SAMEA2622478, study PRJEB7988) | marine metagenome | biome: marine biome (ENVO:00000447); feature: deep chlorophyll maximum layer (ENVO:xxxxxxxx); material: "saline water (ENVO:00002010), including plankton (ENVO:xxxxxxxx)" | depth 90 m | reverse complement strand
AGTGTAGCGCTCTAACCAGCTGAGCTACGAGACTTTAATACTACACTACAACATATTAAAGAACAATAAAATTGTGCGCAAATATACAATCAAGTTTTATATTAAACAACTTATTTTATGGTGTTGTTAATGCAATCGGAATTACTTGCCCATTAAAGTATTTGCGCGCATTAATATAAAAATCGATTATATATGCTCCCATTTCCGCAGCAGATAGTGGCGCTTCATAACCAGGGAAGGCACAACTCAACATTTCTGTTTGAACTGCACCAAGAGCTAAGCAGTTAAATTTGATGTTTGTCATTTTAAATTCTTCTGCTAAACATTCTGTCATGGTCATCAAGGTTGATTTACTCGTAGTATAAGCTGATAAGCCGGGAAATTTCTTGCTGCTTTGAATTCCACCCATACTGCTAATAAATAATACATGTGCTACTTTATCCAAATAGGGAGTTAGTTTTTGCGTTAATAAAAAAGGGGAGATGCAATTAACTTGAAAAGAATCTTTTAATTCTTTAGTAGTAATATCTACAAATGCTTTTTTAACCAAATAGCCTGCATTATGAATAACACCATCTAGTGAACTATTAAAATTTATTTTGACATATTCAGATATTGTCTCTATTGATCTGTCCATGGCTAAATCAATAGATAGTGTATGTAAATGAAAATTGGTGTTAATCAATTGACATTCTTCTATTAATCTACTAAGGCCTTTCTCATCTCTAGAAATAGCAAGAACACTAATACTCGAATCTTGTGCTAAACCTTTTACAACTTCAAAACCTATACCTCTACTACAACCTGTTACTAATATATTTCTCATTATATAATACTTAAACCATCTAAAATTAATTTTTTATGCTCAGGGTGTTTCTCTAAAATTGACATTAAATGTAAATAAGCTAGATTATAAAGTTTATCATTTTTATATTTTACTAATTCACAGATTTCCACCATCAATAACCAATCGTCTTCAAATTCACTTATTAATTCATTTAATATCGTTGCAATTGAATCTAGATTAACATCACCATTTCTCATTTTTCTGACACTAGAATATAAACTCTGTAATCTTTTTTCTTTATCTGAAATTGTTGGATGAATCGTATGACTTGTTAACTCTATTTTTTCAATAGGAAAAGAATCCCTATCAGCTGGGCTTGGATAGGCTGATATGATTTTCTGACCAATTACTAAATCAAAAACACCCCAACAAGGATCAAATAAAATAGTGTTTTCAGATTTAGCAGATGGTAGAATTACAGAGCAATTCTTGAAAGATAAAATAATCATATTCCCTATGCCATCTTCAACTATATCAAATAAATGTCCTTTGACAATAATTCCGGAATCATATATTATTTCTAATTCTGTATTGATTTGATTCCTGGCATTAACCAAATCAATCATATTTACAATATTGCCAACAGGAACTCCAAAACCATCTGCGTGATTTTTAATCCCATGATTTTTAATCTCTTTATTACCATAAGATAACGCCGTAGCACCCTTTGTTCTTAAGTAAACACCTTTATTATTAATTTTAATTAATTCATCAAATTTTCCAGATATCTGAACGCCTGTATTAAACTCACAAGTTGAAATACTTTTGGAATCAATTGCTAATTCTATTGCATAATCTCCTCCCCTTTTAAAAGCCATCTTATTTGAAAATTGATCCAACACATTATTTAAATGTTTAAAATCTTGTGCTACAAATAATTGAGGCTGCTCTTTTGTAATATCAAAGACAATATCTGCAGCATTAATATCATATGGTATTTTCTCTACTTTATCACTTAAACAATTAACACTTTCAGATATAGATGATAAAAGTCCTGCGCCATAAATCTTGGGATTATCTAATGATCCTATAAGTCCATACTCAACAGTCCACCAATGTAAATTTCGTATCTTAGCCATTTCAGACAAACTATGGATTGCTGACTGTAAATTTAATACTCTATGTTCTGCCTTTTCAATAAGCCTAGAATCTATATTAGAAGCTTCTTTAAGAATAGATAATTCACGAATAGCATCAAATAACTCTATGTCTTCTGAAGAAGAAAATGCTTTAGATCCTATTTCACCAAATCTCTTTAAATAGTTTGAATACTCATTGTCTGCAATAATAGGTGCATGACCCGCTGCCTCATGTAAAATATCAGGTGCTGGAGTATACCCTATGTGGTTAATTTGACGAATATCCGCCGCAATAACCAATACATTATAAGCTTGGAATTCCATAAATACAGTGGGGGGAATAAATCCATCTACTGCCACAGCAAACCAACCAATCTCCTTGAGAATTCTTGTCATACCATACATACTTGGTATTTCTTCTGTCGACAAACCTGTTTTTTTTAAGCCCTCTAAATAGGAACCATGACACACAGCAGGAAGATAGTTCACATTTTGTCTCATAACATAGCGCCAAACCGCTTGATCAATTGCGCTATAATGACTATAATTTTGATCCACTACATATTGTAATAAGTGTCTTGGTAAGTGTGAGACATGTTGATTATACGATAATTCCTTTTCCATGCAAGACAGTATTAGCAAAACATCATCAGTGGAGATTCCAGCATATTTTTTAATGTATTCAAGAATTTTGATCCAACAACACCATCAACTAATCGATGGTCACAAGAAAGAGTAAGCCGCATAATACTAGCTTTAACAATATCCCCATCCTTCACAACAGGACGTTCTTTAATTGCTCCCACAGCAAGTATACATGCATCAGGAGGATTAATAATAGCCGTGAAATCATCAATACCAAACATACCTAAATTAGATATTGTAAAAGTGTTAGATTCCCAATCACTAGGTTGAAGTTTATTGTCTTTTGCTTTTTGAATAAAAACAGTTGTCTCATGTGAGATTTCTGAAAAAGATTTATTATCTGCATGTTTAATAACAGGGACTATCAACCCATTATCTACTGATACCGCAACACCAATATTAATTTCTTGATGTAATTTAATATGATCACCAAACCAAGAAGAATTAATATTTGGGTGTTTCCTAACAGCCATCGCAACAGCCTTAACAAGAATATCATTAAATGAGATTTTAACCTCATTTTTAGTATTCATTAATTTTCTATTTTCAATCAGTGGATCCATCTCAACTTCGATATTTAAATAAAAGTGTGGAGCACTATATTTTGATTCTGAAAGCCTATTTGCTATAGTTTTTCGCATTTGAGAAACAGGAATATCTTGATCTATTAATAAAGATTTTACATTACCTAATTCCGTTACTGTATTAGTGACATTATTAACATCTCGCTTAATAATTCTACCCCCGTCACCACTACCTTTAATAGTTGTAATATCTAGTTTTTTTTCTTTAGCAATCCTTTTTGCTAATGGTGATATCTTAATCAATCTATCTGTATTGTTTTGAGTATTAAAGGAGTTCACTTTTTGAGGGACTTCCACCTTTTGAGGAACTTCCACCTGTTGAGAAACTTCCGCCTTTTGAGGAACTTCCACAACAGAATTAGGAAGTAGATCACTATTCTGACTATCTATAGTCTTTAAATCTAAGAGCGAACTTACATCCTCTCCTTCTTCACCTAGGATAGCTAAAACACTATCAACCGCAGCTGTTTCATTTTCTTGTACACCAATATGTAATAAATACCCTTCTTGAAAAGATTCAAATTCCATAGTCGCTTTATCAGTCTCTATATCAGCCAATAAATCTCCTTCCTGAATTTTATCTCCTATTTTTTTATGCCATTTCACAACCACTCCGTCGGTCATAGTATCACTTAATCTAGGCATTGTAATAATTTCAGCCATAATCTAATCAGTTATAAAATTATATGGGCCATCATAAATATCTTCATATAAATCCTCCGGATTTGGGAAAGGAGATGACTCTGCAAAATTAACACACTCTTTTACTAAATCTTTAACATTATTTTCTATAACTTCTATTTCTTTGATTGAAGCAAATTTTTTCTGTTTAATAACACTCAACACATAGCTAATTGGATCAATTTTTTTATACTCCTCTATTTCTTCCTTGGTTCTATAATGCTGAGCATCAGACATGGAATGCCCCTTGTATCTATATGTTTTAATTTCTAGAAAAGTTGGCCCCTTCCCATCACGCGCTCTTTGAACAGCAACATCCATCGCATCTGAGACTATTTCTGGCTTCATACCATCCACAGGAGAACAAGGCATTTCATAAGCTAATCCTAATTTCCATATGTCAGTGTGATTAGCGGTTCGAGAAACAGACGTACCCATTGCATAACCATTATTTTCACATACAAAAATAACTGGCAAGGACCAATTCATTGCCATATTAAATGTCTCATGTAACACACCTTGACGCACAGCACCATCACCCATAAAACATACGGTAACAGCATCGTTTTTATTATACTTATCAGCAAACGCAATCCCTGCACCTAATGGAATTTGACCACCAACAATACCATGGCCTCCAAAACAATTGAATTCTTTTGAGAACATATGCATTGACCCACCTTTACCATTTGAAGAGCCTGTAGCTTTTCCAAATAATTCTGCCATCACATACTTAGGGTGTAAACCCATTGCAATAGGAAGAACATGGCATCGATATGCAGTAATAACTTTATCCTTCTTAGGGTCAATAGAATTAATTAAACCAGATAATATAGCCTCTTGCCCATTATAAAGATGAAGAAAACCTCTTATTTTTTGCTGAATATACAAAGCTGCACATTTTTCTTCGAACTTACGCCAAAGTAACATATCATAAAAACTCTTCAAGTAAGCTTTTTTATCAAATTTTTTCATAATTAATAACAATAAAAATGATACGCAAATCTAAGCAAAATAGACTTAAATTGTAATATTATAATCTGAATTTATATTTTTTCAATTAATACAACTGAATAACAAGCAATACCATTTTCGTTTCCAACAAACCCCATGCCTTCACTTGTTGTTGCTTTTACATTTATATCCTCTATATTTATTTTTAAAGACTTTGATAGTGATTCTTTAATCCTTGGTATTAATAATACCAATTTTGGCTTTTCCAATACAACTGTAATATCTATATTAACAATAGAATACTGTAATTTTTTCAATTTTAAAAGGACCTCTTTTATAATTAAATTGCTATCCATATTATAGTATTTGGGATTGTCATCTGGAAAAAAATGACCTATATCACCTAAACCAGCAGCTCCTAACAAAGCATCAGCAATAGCATGAAGAACAATGTCCCCATCAGAATGGGCTACAATACCTTTATCGTAATTTAATTTTACACCACCCAGTATAAAAGGCAGGTTATGCTTCAATTGATGAACGTCATAACCCATCCCTACTCGTATATTACTCATGTTACCAAATAGTTAATGATTAATTATTCACTTATTTCCTCATTACCAAACACCGAACTAAATGCACCTATATCAAATATTAAGCTAAATCGCATTGTGTTTTCTAATGGACTTTTAACTCCTTGATTAGCTGGAATTAAATATGCGAAATCTAAAGTAAACACATTCATTTTTAGACCTGCACCTAAAGTAAAGTACTTCCTATTTCCTTTTGTTTCATGCTCATGAAAATACCCCCCTCTTAATCCAAATTGATTCTGATACCAATACTCAAATCCTATTGAATACATTAATTCTCTCCATTCCTCTTGTATCCCCCCAGGGGCATCACCAAAAGATTGAAAAACAGCCTGAACAACTGATATATCTGGATCTTGTCCTGCGATGATACTATCTTGAGTTGTTTGGTCATATACAGGAGGAGTTGGCACTAATAATTTATTTATATCCATTGCTACTGACAGATTATTATACTCATCTAGTTTCATCGAATATCTACCACCTATTTTAAAATTCATAGGTAAAAAATCTTTATCCTCATTTTCAGTATAAGAAATTTTTGTTCCGATATTTGAAATATTCATCCCAATAGCCCATTGATTATTATCAACAAAATCAGACTCGTAATAAGTAGAGAGGTCTACGGCAAATGCGGTTCCAGGCTCTGTCTCATATTGACCAACGTTTTGACCTCCTGTTAAATTTGAATAAATATAACGCATTGCTAACCCCCCAGAAAAATTATTACTAAATTTCATCCCATAGCCAAAATCAAAAGTATATTCATTTGGATTATATGTCCCTAAATTTGCTCCTGATTCATCAGTAAATGTAATATTCCCCAAAGAGAAATATCTAAGAGCGGCAGACCAAGCACTATTATCATTTACCTTACTATAGCCTGTAAGGTATGATAAGGCAATATCTGGGACTAATTTACTTAACCATGGAGTATATGAAATTCCTATTCCAGAATTATTTTGTATAAAAGCTAATTTAGCAGGATTCCAATGCAAGGAGTGTATATCTGCACTAGTGGCAGCACCAACTTCTCCCATAGCACCAGCACGTGAATCGGGTGTTATGGTCAAAAAAGGAACTGCTGAAGTAATAGTATTTAAATTACTAAGATAATCCGAGTCACTATTAGGTAAAGACTGGGCTATTGTAAAGTTCATTATAAATAAAAAACTGAAAAAAATTGAAAATCTTAATGTCATAATAAATTGTTTTGTGATTTCTTGTTACACAAACTAACGAAAAAACTACCTTACTATTATAAGTTTTTCTGTTTTTTGTGAAATTGAATTATCATTCTGAGAATTAACCAACAGTCTATATATATATATCCCCCGGTTAATACTCGGATCAATATTCCAGATTATTGACTCATCTCTAAAGCCAGTTGTAAAGATACTACTTGATAATGTTTTAACTAACTCCCCATTCAACGAAAAAATATCCACCCTAACATCTAAGACTTCTCCCGGTCTATTATGCTCAAAGACAAATTGAGTAAATGAAGACGAGGGATTGGGATAACTAAACAACTGTTGAATAGCCAATTCCGAAGAGGATGTGACAAAAAAATCAATACTAACAATACTTGAATTATTATACACATCCCAGGCCTTAAAGCTTAAACTATGTTCACCGTCTGTCAAATCAGAAAAGGGAAAAACAACTTGTCCAGACTGAAAACTATTTAAATCTGACTCATAGTAATCATTTAAGATATATTGTCCCCAGTTGTCTTCGTCTAAAGTGGCTGTTAAATCATGCCCTATCCCAGTCCCTATCGTATTAATACCTGATTCATCAAATAATAAAGCTAAAAGTTCTGGATTAGCATTAGTATATCCTCCTGAAACAAAATTAGTATCATTCATAAATAATTTAATTGTTGGTCCATCCAAATCTATCGCAGCATAATCACTGACTCCTCCAACAACTAAATTCTGATCTAAACCAGAAGCTTCTCCCATAATACTATCACTTGCATAACAACTAATTTTTCCGTTTCCATAATGATAGCTAATATCCTTTGGTACAATAAATTCAAATGACCATAAACCATTAATCACATCAACCTTACCATTATAAATGGTATTATTTTGCAAATAATAATTAAATGGTTCAGATAACACTCCATCGTTATTTAAAGTCGTATATAAAGAGGGTTTGTCAAATACTTTAGCAAACAAAACACCAGAAAAATCACTTAATATATTATTCTCATCATTGTTTGATGCATCTTTAACCTCTCCACTAACTCTAACATGACTCAAGGAATGAATTGTATCATTAAATCCTAGATTATCGGAACTCGACATCAAGATGCCAAGAGAATCTAGTAATTGTATAGATGTTGTATGAATAGTATAGTCCGGCTGTGCTAATTTTAAATGTGGATCTCCAAAAAATGAAAATCTACGCTTAATGCTATTAAATGATGTCAATGGGTCATTTTTTGCTTTATTAAGGGATTCGCCAAATGTAAGATTCAAATTTTCATCTGGCAAATAATTATATAAACTATTTACCAAAGCATATGTAGCGGATTCGCCAACACTACGAGAAGTGCTATATAAACCAATCGCACCACCAGATGGATTTAATAACAAATACTCACCAGCGGATATTCGATTTGGATCATCATATCTTGTAAACTCACAAGTTGCTGTAATAAAAACTGGCAACTTATCTATGTTTTGAAAACCATTTATATCTGATAACTCCAAGATCCGTTCTGATGCCCATCCCACTTCTCCACCATGACCAACATAATTAATAATAAAAACCCCATCCTCAATTAATTTAATTAAATCTGATTGTGCATCCGGATAACGTTGAGATCCTAGAGACAAAGACTGTTCATATGAATCAAGATATATTTTATTGATATTAAACTTTGGATATAGAGTATCTACTTTGTTTGCTAAGGCATCAGCATGAATAATTAGATTATCTTCCCAGTCTACATCCGCATCATCTGCGACAAAACAAATTTCATTCTTCCAGTTTCCTCTAGAGGACAAGCTACTATAGTGTATAATTTTATCTATGAACTTTTCAGCATCTTCTGTATTAGAAACAGGAATTCTTCCGATCCCAATATCTAATAAATCCATATAAACCGCATTACTATTCAATCCCCCATTCCACATACCCTCTCCATCATCAAGAACACCAAAATAATCATCGGTACAATAGGATGTCTCGATATTGCTAGAGGCATAAGATTCGTATGTGGGCACAAAGTTTGTAAGCCCATATAGCTTATTTTTATAATCAAAAGAAGCATCACCGAACAATAATAAATTTTTTGGCACATCATCATCTGTTTCTGCTCGATCATAAAACATTTTCACTAAATTTCTTATTGCGCTAATATCTTGAGAGCCTGTGCTAAATTCATTGTAGACTTGCTCAGTACTAATGACTAAGACATTGTCTCCAGTTGAGTTAATATGATAATCTGCTAACCGATTTGCTGAGTTCATAAAATTTGGATGAGCAACAATAATGTAACTTGGCTGTTCCGATCCATGTATATTCTGGTTTGGCACAAACTCAACAAAATGAGGAGAAAAAGCATTGTCAACATCTGAAATCACCAAGAACTCTTGTAATGTTGAGCTAGTAGTCTTAAAAAAACAATCCCACGGGTTTGCGTTAGCTAGCAGTTGATTTGTAACATTCATAGGATCAGTAACATTCCATACAATACATCCATGTTCCTGCAGTGATTTAGATAATTTAAAATTAACAGAACCATCTGATAGTGACTTTGTATCTCGAAATAAGAAATGAGATGTTTCATCTACTGAAAGACTTGCTCTACCTTGTAATGAAAAATAATCTAACCAAGCTAATGCTGATGTATTCGCATTATTATTATAATTGATTGAAATATATGAATCACTTGTAGTAGGTGCAAAATTAGAGCTGACTGAACTAGCAATATAATATGTATCTGAAGACGAGCTTATAGATGAAATAGAATGACTAATAATAGTATTTTCATTATTAGAAATTTCAAAGTTAGAGGGGCCCGAAGACCTGACAGCAAAATTAGCATTCAATAAAATAGAGTCATTCAGCCAAGTAGTAATAGGAGTATTAAAATCTTGATTATAGTCAAAGGAAAAAGACTCTCCAAACCATTGCCTCCCGGTATTCACTAAATTCACTTCATCATTCTCATGAATAAAATAAGTATCATAGCTAGTAACTGGACTTGATTCTGTAGGATCACCTAATATATAATTATGAGGAATAGTTGGAATTCGCTTACCCACACCCAAATCAATAGAAAGAAAATAATACATAGTATCTGTATAGATGTTTTTTTGATAAATAAATTCATCCCCATTATACTCCCAAATGTGTGGAGATTGACCATAAAAAAGCACATAATCATCTGAATCAAACGATCCATCTTGATCTCCATATACATCTATAGCAAGCTCTAATAAATCATCTACTTCGACCAGGCCCTCTTCTAATACGCCTGCTTTATTACCATATATTCTAATGAAATCCGGATTCAGGCTGTTAACATCGATACCTAGTGAATTCAAAAAATTAAAATCTATTTTATGTATTCCGGTTTTAGTAACACCAATTTTATACCAATTACCTGAACTTAAAATCGAATTATCTACAACGTCTTTTTTTAGATTTTTTTTTGAAGTAGTATTTTCATGAATTTGAATCTTGAAACTTGAAACCTTTTTTATTAAATCTCCATCTTTCACAAATGGTGATAAATAAAAATATACGTAGTGTTTCTTTTTTTCAGTACCAATAAAATAATCATACTTTATATCATTGGTCAATTCCGAACCTAATACTTTATTTAACTCTGAATCTAATATGTTAAGATATTCTACATCAGAAATAGTCAGCTCTGCCAATTCTGAATTAATTGGGATTTTCTCTACATATATATTATTTTCACTAATTGTAGAATCATGAGTTGAATTTTTAAAATCTAATAAATTAACTAATGAGTCATTAACTAAAACCGAATTTACACCAGACCAACATATTACACGTAATTCTTGTGAAGATGCTTTTGAAAAAAGCAAGCAGAAAAAATAGAAAAAGTAAATAAGCTTTGTCATAACATGAAATGAATTAATAAATTTATAATAAATCAAAGTAATATTCCAACGTTAATTAATATAATAAATTGTTAACATCTAACTAAGAAATAGAAATATAATATCTTTGTTCTTAATTTTTTTAAAAAAATTATTGTATACTTGTTACTTCTGTTGGAATATAACATATGAAATCGTTTTTTAGATTATTTGTACTTTTATTTATATTGTTTTCAGGATTAAAATCCATGGGACAAGATCCACACTTCTCACAATTTTATGCTAATCCAATGTACTTGAATCCTGCTTATGCTGGCTCGAAATTTTGTCCTAGATGGATTATGAATTACCGCAATCAATGGCCTGGACTACCCGGTGATTATGTCACATATAGTTCATCATTGGATTTTGGCGTACAAGAAATATACGGAGGACTAGGCTTAATTCTCTTACATGACAATGCTGGTAGTGGAGTATTAACAACTAATAAAGCATCTCTAATATATTCGTATCATAATTATATTTCAAATACCACTATATTATCCGCTGGATTTCAATTTAGCTACTTTGAAAGAACATTAAACACAGAACATTTTTTTGGTGATCAAATTGATGAACTATATGGTTTTATTTACCCCACTGATGACCCTTTAAGTGCAGAACAATACTTCAAAGCGAGTTATACTGATTTATCAGCTGGTATTTTAGTAAACATAAATCGATACTTTATTGGAACAGCAGTACATCATTTACAAGAACCCACTTATTCGTTTCTAGATTTATCTAATCAAGGTAAACTACCAATGAAAATAACAGTCCACGGTGGAACTTCAATTTCTCTAGATGAACTAGGCTGGACAAAGTTTCTTGGAAGATTAAATGTTTTAACACCACATTTTATATTCCAAAAACAAGGAGAATCAGAACAAATTAATCTTGGTGCATCTTTATCATCAAATAATTTGGGATTAGGCTTAGCGTATAGAAGGGGCTTTAACAATTCTGATGCAATTATTATGCTATTGGGTTATGAACTAGATAGATATAAAATTGGATATAGTTATGACTTAACCGTTTCAAGACTGGGAATATCGTCCGGAGGATCACATGAAATATCTCTCCAAATACAACTTGATTGTATTTATAAAAATGTTGGTCAAAATACTATCCCTTGTCCAAAATTTTAATATATTAGTCGCAATAATCTTAATCCTCGCTAGGATTGATTTTTATAAAAATTTAAATAATTCGTACTATGAATATAATTGCAAATTTTAAAGGTTTTCTTTGTATTACTTTGGTTACTATTTTATTAAGCTCATGTTTTTGGCCACCAAAAAGAAAAAGAAAAAGTAATTCAATAGATGCAGAATTTTGTACACTAGTAATACCATCAATGGATCTAATGAAAATTCAATTAAAGGAAAACTTTTATTTCTACATATAGATACTTAAAATGTCCTCTTTTTTTATCTAAAATTTTAACCTAAAATACTATTCCTTATCTAAAATTTTAATATATTAGTTCAAAATTATTATTGGCTGTATCAGTATGGCCTAATGAAATCACATAAATATATCTTTTAATATCATGAATATAATAAAGAATTTAAACCATATTTTTTGCCTTTTATTAATTATAGTTATAGGGGGATGTGTACCACCAGCTCCGGATAACTATTCAGTAACAACTGGATGGGGAATTAATGCTCCAGGCCATGGTGGATTCACCGCAAGATTAAAAAAAGGCAATGACTCAAGAGAAGACTGGTACAATTGGAAAGGTACACAAATTCCATCAAACATGGTATTTGTCCAGGGAGGTACTTTTGTGATGGGTAGGACGCAAGAAGATGTAATGCAAGATGGGAATAATATGCCAAAAGAAGCGACAGTCTCGTCTTTTTGGATGGATCAAACAGAAATCACAAATCTTCAGTATAGAGAATATACTTATTGGATGAAAAGAGTATTTTGGGAAGATGGAGAAGGTGAATTTGCCTATCTGTATGCTCATGCCTTACCTGACAGTACAGTTTGGCGATCTGAATTAAGCTATAATGAACCAATGGTAACACAATATTTTAGACATCCCGCATATCAAGATTATCCTGTAGTAGGAGTAAGTTGGCAACAAGCTGTTGATTATTGTGATTGGAGAACAGATAGAGTAAATGAAAGAAGAGTAATTGAATCTGGAGCACTTGGGGATCCTAAAAAAGAGCATAAACTATGGAGAAAACATCTAGAAGGATACTGGGATGAAGGAGATGTTGTTGGTTATTTTAATACAATGAAATACTTAAAATATCCAGAATACCAATTAGATAATTTTGATAAACCTGATGAACTAAAAAAGGGAATCGAAGATCTTGGTGCAAGAGATGATGATGAGCCAAACTGGAAAACTAAAAAACGTAAAATTAGAATTGAAGATGGTATTTTTACCTCACCTTACAGACTACCTACCGAAGCAGAATGGGAATTTGCTGCTGTGGCTGGGTATAATACTACCGTTCACCTAGATGGAAATCAACATGGCAAATTCTATCCATGGAGAAGTAGAGATGCTGATGGACATGTAGACGATGGCAGTAAATCAGGAAGAATTGGTCTAAGACAACCTTTCTCTAGTGTGCAACAAGATTTAAGAAGGCAACAGTATGGAACATTAAGAGGTGACAGTAAAAATGAAGCCTTTATACAGGCACTAACAGATGGAAGAACATCAGAAGGAGGTCGACAGGCAAAAGAGCCTTGGAGCGCTAATGGTGGAGGTGGATATTCTGCTATTGAGTATGAAAATTATATCCGCGCTAATAATAAATTTCATCAAACAGCTAAAACAAGCGAAGAAGCTAAATTTGAATTTATGAGAGGTGGCCAATTTTTAGCAAACTTCAGACATGGAAGAGGAGACTATGCTGGGGTATCGCCAGTGAATAATGATTTAGGAACTATGACTATGCCTGTTGGATCATTTCCTCCTAACGACTGGGGCCTTTATGACATGGCGGGGAATGTCAGTGAGTGGGTAATGGATGTATATCGCCCATTAACTCCAATGGTTTCTAATGACTTAAATCCATTTAGAGGTAATTTATTCAAACAAATTGCAAGAGATCAAGATGGATATGCAAAAACTTTACAAGATCTAGATACTGATGAGCAGGCAAAGGCTCTTGGTTTAATGGCTGAAAATGGAGAATATATTTTCCCAGCTAATCCTGGGACCATGGTTATGATTAATGAACAACTAGATGGTAGTGATGATCCAATAGATGATAATGAAGGAGACAGAACTGATGACGACAGATATCATTGGAATGATGAATCTCCCTATAATATTTATAAAGGTCGAGACTTGGGAATGGATGGAGAATATAATTATGAGAACCCTAACTCTACTCACTCAGACGAAAATTATAGCGGTGATCGTCCATATGGTAGAGATGCTTATGATTATTTATCTGCGAAATCATCAAACCCAAGAAGCAGTCCAAAAAGACAATATCAGAGAGCTAATAATATTGATTATCGCGATGGTGAAGGACGAGTCCCTGTTGGGCCAGATTATCCTGGATGGGGAACCTACGATTATGGAAGGACTACATTAATTAATAACTATACTAGAGTCTATAAAGGTGGGTCTTGGCAAGATGATGCATATTGGTTAAGTCCAGGAGCAAAAAGATTCCTAAATGAGGATTTAGCAAAAAGTGATATTGGATTTAGATGTGTAATTGATCACCTTGGATATGTAGCTGGAGGCGAGTATGATGTCAACACTAACAATCCAGGTATGGAAAAACACCAAAAAGACCTTGCGAATCCGCATCTTTGGAGATGGAAATATATAAATAATAACAAAAAATTTGACGAATACTAGATGAAATAGTATTTTTAAAAACACAAAAAAACCCAAGAAAACTTGGGTTTTTTTATATATACAAACAATGGACCCATATAAAATATATGAATTATATATACAAAAAGAGCCTCGAATATGTATAGACACAAGGTCTAAAGAAATTAAAAATTCGGTTTTTTTTGCTATTAAAGGAGCTCAATTTGATGGGAACGATTTTGCGGAAGACGCAATAAAAAAGGGTGCGAAAATTGCAATTGTAGATAATAAAAAAAAAATAAGCAAATACTTTATTCATGTAGGGAATGTCTTAGAAACATTACAGACAATAGCAAAAATACATAGACAAAAATATAATATTCCTGTTATTGGCATTACAGGCTCTAATGGAAAAACTACAACCAAAAATATTTTAACCACAATTCTATCATCTACATATAAAACAATTAGTACTCAAGGGAATTTTAATAATCATATTGGTGTCCCTCTTAGTGTCCTGTCATTAAGAGAGCAACATGAAATCGCAGTAATAGAAATGGGAGCTAATCATATAGGGGAGATACAAGAACTTTGTGAAATAGCTAAACCAACACATGGGATTATTACAAGCATTGGAGATGCTCATATCGGAGAATTTGGAAGCAGACAGAATATTATCAAAGCAAAAAATGAATTATTTAAATACCTTAAGAAAACTAATGGCTGGATTATTTACAATGCAAATGATCCCATATTAAAAAGATTAATTAATAACTATAAAAAATCCATTCCCTATCAAATTCCTGTTTTAAGAAAACAGAAAAAAAATCATATCTTAAAAGAGTGTGAATATCAATGTAATCCCTTTATTGAGATCAATTACCCTAATTTAAATTATATAAAAACACAAATACTTGGCAAGTATAATATAAACAATATTATCTCTGCCATAACAATAGCTGACCTGCTTCAGACATCAAAGGAAGCGATACAAAAAAGTTTAAAAAATATAAACCTGAAAAACAATCGATCTGAATTTATAGAAAAAGATAGAAACACTATAATACTAGACGCATATAATGCTAATCCAACAAGCATGTCAAGTGGCATTATTAATTTTATAGAAATTTATCAATACTTAAAACACAAAAATAGCTGGTTTATTTTAGGAGATATGCTTGAGTTGGGCAATAACACAATTGAATATCATCAAGAAATAATAGAAATCCTAAAAAAACATAATATCCAAAATTGCATTTTAGTTGGTAAAGTATTTAACAAAACAATAGCTGACAATTATCAAAAAGTAAACTCGATAAAAGAATGCATTGAGTTGGTATCAAAACTGGAGATTAATAATGCCTCTATTTTTATTAAAGGCTCAAGAAGTTTAAAACTAGAACAAATAGTTAGTTATTTATAAATTATTATCCTCTTCTCATTTTTCTTTCTTGTGCCCGACGCTGTCTTCTACTTAATTGAGTTTGATTCGAATGATTTCTAGCATCACTTTTTATTGGACCTAATTTTTCTTCTTTCCCCCTAGATGCTGTACCCTCAATTTTTCTTTCAATTGGAGTATTTCTCAATTCATTTGGATCTCTTTTTGGTAAATTTGCTTTAAATAAAAAGGAAATTGCATTATTATTCACTTCCTCAAGCATCATGCTAAATAAATTAAAAGACTCAAACTTATAAATTAATAATGGATCTTTTTGCTCATAAACAGCACCCTGAACAGATTGCTTTAAATCATCCATTGATTTTAGATGATCTTTCCAAGTTTTATCTATATATGATAATATGATGCCCCTTTCAAAAGAACTGATAATAGATCTCCCATCATCATTAATCGCTGTTTCTAAATTACACATAATATTAATATTTTTAATCCCATCAGAAAATGGTATCAAAATATTTTTATAATTATTATCCTTTGATTCATATATTCTTTTAATGACAGGGAAAGCATCATCTTTGATTCTTGATAATTTTTCATTATAACTATCTTGAATATCTCTAGTCATATCAATAGCTAATTGATCAATTGACTCACCTAGATTAGAAAAATTTATATCCTTAATTAAATTTTCATTTGAAAATGTCATGAGAAATTCTGATTCTAATTCTTTAGAATTTGGATCATCAATATGTTTTTCTAAAATAGCATATACCGTATCATAGATCATATTTGAAATATCTAAACTTAAACGATCCCCTAACAAAGCATTCTTTCGTCTCTTATATATCACTTCACGCTGTGAATTCATCACATCATCATATTCTAAAAGTCGTTTCCGAATACCATAATTATTCTCTTCAATTTTCTTTTGGGCTCTTTCTATAGATTTAGTGACCATACCATGTTGAATCACCTCTCCTTCTTTTAAGCCCATTCTATCCATAAGTTTAGCAATTCTATCGGAGCCAAATAACCGCATAAGGTTATCTTCTAAAGAAACAAAAAATTGAGAAGATCCAGGATCACCTTGTCTACCAGACCTACCCCTTAATTGCCTATCAACTCTTCTAGAATCATGACGCTCAGTACCAATAATAGCTAATCCACCAGATTCAATCACTGATTCTGACAATTTAATGTCTGTCCCTCTACCAGCCATATTTGTAGCAATTGTAACAGTTCCTGGATTACCAGCCTCAGCTACTATATCAGCCTCCTTTTGATGAAGTTTAGCGTTTAAAATATTATGTTTAATATTGACTGTTCTCAGTAATCGGCTAATTAATTCTGATATTTCAACAGAGGTAGTTCCAACTAGCACTGGTCTATTTTTAGTCGTAAGATCAACAATCTCCTCTATAACAGCATTATATTTTTCTCGATTTGTCTTATATACATAGTCATTCTTGTCATCTCTAACAACAGGCCTATTTGTTGGAACAGACACAACATCTAATTTATAGATATCCCACAATTCGCCAGCCTCTGTTTCTGCAGTTCCGGTCATTCCAGCAAGTTTTTTATACATTCTAAAATAATTTTGCAATGAAATAGACGCTAATGTTTGGGTTGCATCTTCTATTTTACAATTCTCTTTTGCTTCTATCGCTTGATGCAGACCATCAGAATACCTTCTTCCTTCCATAATTCGCCCCGTTTGCTCATCAACAATTTTAACTTTATCGTCAATAACAACATAATCAACATCTTTCTCAAATAAAGTATATGCTTTTAATAATTGTGTTAATGTATGTATTCGTTCACTTTTCACAGAATAATTTCTTATGATTTCTTCTTTTTCAGAAACATTGTTTGCTTTTGATAATTCTTCACCAATATCTGGTAATATAAAAAAAGAAGAATCACCTGAGAGAGTAGAGAGAAACTCCAAGCCTTTATCTGTAAGCTCAATAGCTTTATTTTTTTCTTCTATTGTAAAAAAAAGTTGGTCATCAATTATATGCATATTCTTACTTTGTTCCTGCATATAAAAATTCTCTGTCTTTTGAAGTAAAGTTTTCATCCCCTCTTCACTTAAAAACTTAATTAATGATTTTGTTTTAGGCAAGCCTCTATAAGCTCGAAACAATTTTACACCTCCATCCTTTTCATTATTTTCTGATATCATGGACTTTCCTGAAATTAATTCATTGTTAACAAAGTTTCTTTGCTCCTTAACTAATTTTTCAATAGTTGGCTTTAATGCCTGAAACTCTTGTTTTGTGTCCCTAGGCACAGGTCCCGAAATAATCAAAGGTGTTCTAGCATCATCTATTAATACTGAATCTACCTCATCTATAATAGCAAAATTATGACTTCGTTGAACTAAATCAGCAGCATTATGAGCCATATTATCCCTAAGGTAATCAAAACCAAATTCATTATTTGTTCCATAGGTAATATCTGCTTGATATGCGTGTTTTCTCTCTTCTGAATTCGGCTTATATCTGTCAATACAATCTACTCTCAATCCATGAAACTCAAACAATGGGCCCATCCACTCCGAATCTCGCTTAGCAAGATAATCATTGACTGTAACCACATGAACACCTAGACCTGTTAATGCGTTTAAATAAATTGGCAAGGTCGAAACTAATGTTTTCCCTTCACCAGTTTGCATTTCAGCAATTTTTCCTCCATGTAATACCAATCCACCTATTAATTGCACATCATAATGAATCATGTCCCACTTCTTCATCACACCCCCTGACACCCAACTAGTATTCCAGATAGCTTCTGCTCCATTCACAGTGACATAATCCACATTTTCACTTAGTAACGTGTCAAATTCTGTTACATTTACCTTAATTAAATCCTGATCATTAAATCGTTTAGCAGTTTCCTTAATTAATGCAAAAGCTTCTAGTTTAATGTTATCTAATTTATCATTAATACTGCTATGTTTAGATTTTTCTAAATCATCAATTTGTTTATATAGCTCTTCTTTTTGATCTCGATCTTGTTCTTTCTCTGTTTTGATTTTAAGATCCTGTATTTTAGTATTAAATTCTTCAATAATTAAACTAATCTCTAACCTGAAATTTTGTGTTTTTTGACGAAGCTCATCGTTAGAAAGTTGATCAAAATGAGTTTCATGAGCTAAAATCTCTTTGACATTAGGAGCTAACTCCTTCATATCTCTATCTGATTTTGTCCCAAAAAAATTCAAAATACTTGATAAAAAACTCATCTGACAGCTAATTTAATTGCAGGCTAAATAACTAATACTCTTCTTCATTCCAAAGAAAATCATCCGAAGAGGGATAATCCGGCCATACTTCTTCAATAGATTCATAAGATTCGCCTTCATCTTCTATAGATTGTAAATTTTCAACAACTTCTAAAGGGGCACCTGATCTAATCGCATAATCTATTAATTCATCCTTTGAGGCTGGCCAAGGTGCGTCACTAAGATACGATGCTAATTCTAAAGTCCAATACGACATATCACTAATCTCTAATGTATTATTTTGCAAATATAATTTTTTTAATTTCTTTTCCAAATTTAACTAGTGAATCCTAGCCATTCCACTTGATCTCATCTACATTATCAATATGATTGATATATCGTGCTAAAACAAATAAATAATCTGATAACCTATTGATAAACTTAACTATATTAATATCCAATTTAGATGATGCATTAAGTTCCGTAACTCTTCTCTCTGCTCGCCTACATATAGATCGAGATATCTGAGCATAGCTACTCCACATATTTCCGCCAGGTAATATAAAAGACCTTAATGGTGCTAATTTTACTTCTATTTGATCAATAAAAGCTTCAACTCTTTGAATGCTATCTAGATGAATACTATTAGTGTTTTTTTTTGAAGCTAATAATGCTCCAATTTCGAATAAAGTATTTTGAATAAATACTAATTCTTGTTTTCGCTTTTCAAAATCACTCAAAGGACAAGATCCTAATAACCCAAGATATGAATTTAATTCATCTACTGTGCCATAAGCCTCTATACGAATATTGTGTTTATGGATATTATTTTCACCAATAATAGAGGTTGTGCCTAAATCACCTTTTTTGGTATATATTTTCATTGAAATCTAATTTATAGCCCATGGAATTGGTGCGGATAGAGGGAGTCGAACCCACACGCCTCTCGGCACTAGATCCTAAATCTAGCGTGTCTACCAATTCCACCATATCCGCATCAATATATATCCACAAATCTATAATATATTTAATTAATCGAATAATGTTTATGTAA
>CETI01034725.1_pt1 | contig 20013 bp, 19 predicted proteins | sample 361441 | NCBI WGS metagenome assembly CETI01 (sample SAMEA2622478, study PRJEB7988) | marine metagenome | biome: marine biome (ENVO:00000447); feature: deep chlorophyll maximum layer (ENVO:xxxxxxxx); material: "saline water (ENVO:00002010), including plankton (ENVO:xxxxxxxx)" | depth 90 m | reverse complement strand
ACTTTACCATCTTTATCTATAAAACCGCTGTCTGTTGAAATTCTCTCCATATCTTTATTAAACTGAGATGAAATTTTATTATTATTGCTATTATTAATCTGGCTAACATTGCCTTGGCTATCTACAACAGTACCATCACTTTTAAAAGTAAGGGCCCAACTTAAACTGGGGATAAAACAAAAGAGAATAAATAATTTACTAATGAGCTTCACCCCAATTTAACCCACCGCCAAAATCAACTTTGATCGGAGTTTTAAAAGATTTATATTTCTGATGCGAGTCTTCCATCAATTTTGTAATTTCAGGGATAAGATCTTTCTCTTTTTCATGTATTTCAAATAGAAGTTCATCATGAACTTGAGAGGTCATTTTGGATTTACATTTATTTTTTTCTAAATAATGATGGATATCTAGCATTGCAATTTTAATTAACTCTGAGGCTGTACCTTGAATAGGAGCATTAATAGCCTGTCGTTCTGCAAATGATCGAAGCATAAAGTTTTTAGCATTGATGTCTTTAATATGAGATTTTCTTCCAAAAAGATTTTCTACATATCCTAATTTTTTTGCTTTATCGACGGTGGATTTCATAAAATCATTAATGTTGGGAAATTTTTGAAAATAATTATCTATAAATAACTTCGCTTCAGCGTTACTAACACCTAACTGTTTTGCTAGACCATACTGGCTAATCCCATAGATAATTCCAAAATTAATTATTTTGGCCATTCGGCGATCATTATCGTTAATTGTCTTTTTATTGAAGACTAACTGACCAGTGCTTTGATGAATATCTTGGTCCTCTTGAAAAGCTTTTAATAAATTAGGGTCCTCACAAGCCTCACAAAGAACTCGAAGTTCAATTTGAGAGTAGTCAAAACTGTATAATTCATAGTCATTTTCAGCAATAAAGGCCGTCCTGATCTTCCTTCCAATCTCAGTTCTAATAGGGATATTTTGAAGATTCGGCTCTGATGAACTTAATCTTCCCGTAATAGTTGCGGCTATATTAAAGGTGCTATGTACCCTGTCATTCTTGTCAGCATGTTCAGCCAAAGAGGATGTATAAGTTGAGACAAGCTTGGAATATTGGCGCCATTGTAAAATATGTGAAGCAATCTCAACACCCTCTGACTCTAATTGCTCTAATACCTTGACGTTCGTTTGAAAATCTCCTGCTTTTGTTTTTTTGGTAACTTTGACATCCAATCTTTTAAAAATCTCAGTTAATTGTTTAGGGGAACCAATATTAAATTTCTCCCCTGCTATTTTGAAAATTTTTTGTTCTATCTTTTCAATTTCTTTATTTAGGTCTTTTTCCAGTTTTGTTAAAAATTTAAGGTCTATTTTACATCCATTATTTTCAACGTCTTGAAGAACTAAACTTAGTTTTTTATCTATATCATAGTATATCCAACTATCAGGTGCCTCTAATATTTGATCGTATAAAGCTTCATATAATTTATGTGTCGCATAAGCGTCATGAGCAGCATAGTTGGTTGCAGACTGTAGAGGTACCTCGGAGAAATCTTTGTAATTTCTTTTTGATTCATTTTTTATAACGTCTTTGAATTTTTCTTTTTCTTCTCCAAAGTGATAATAATACAAATCTTCAAGGTTATGTTTTGTCAAACCATTGTTGACAAAGAAAGACATTAACAGAGTATCTTGAAAAGAGACTGTGTTAACATTAAAGCGCTTTAAAATGACACTGTCGTATTTGGCATTGTGAAATATTTTTAAAATTGATGGATCTTCACATAAATGATTGAGTTCTTTTAATACTTTTTTTTGGTCAGTTTTAGATAATTCATTATCAGGAGACTTAAAGGGCAGATAGTAAGCTTGATCAGCATTAGATAAAGAAATTCCTATAATATTTGCTTGATTAACATCTAGACTATCTGTTTCTAAATCAATTGCTAAAGTTTTTTCTGAGTGAAGAGATTTTAAATATTCAATTACATCTTTTGTTTTAGTAAGTGATTTGAATTCTGAATTTTTTTTATCTGCATGGGGTTTTGTTTCATGAGCATTAGTTCGAATTAATGATTTAAATTCATATTTTTTAAAAAACTCATTAAGTTTGGGAGAGTCATCAAAGTCTTTAAGCTTTTCTACTTGAATAGGTAGCTCAAGGTCATTTTTTAAAATAACTAATTGATGGCTTATTTTTGCCTTATCCTCATGGACATTAATAAGATTTTTAATCCTTTCGTTAGAGATTTTCTCTTTGTTAGCTAAAAGATCCTCAAAAGTTCCAAATTCATTGATTAGTTTTGCTGCAGTTTTAGGTCCTATGCCAGGAACACCTGGAATATTATCAACACTATCGCCTATAAGGGCCTGAACATCAGTAATTCTATCTGGGCCTACACCAAACTTGTCCATGACTTTTGCCTCATCAATTTCAACATTTTTCATCGGATCCATAATTCTTGTATTAGCTGATAGTAATTGAAAGAGATCTTTGTCTGAGCTAAAAACAGTTGTAGGAATTTTATTATCTTCTCCGTATTTCACATAACTAGCAATAATGTCATCAGCTTCAAAATCTTTTTTTTCAATCACATCTAATCCAAATGCATCAATGGCCTCCCTAATAATTCCAAATTGAGGAATGAGGTCTTCTGGTGCCTCACTTCGATTAGCTTTGTATTCTGAGTATAAAGTATTTCGAAAAGTATTTTTTCCCGCATCAAGAATTAATAAAATTTTATCATTAGGATGTTCATCGATTAAACGTAACATCATGTTACAGAAACCATAGACAGCATTTGTAGGAATACCTTTTGAATTATTCATGGGAGGTAATGCATAATAAGCACGGAAAATATATCCAGAACCATCGACAAGAATTAATCGAGACTCAGACATTGAAGTAAGATAGCAAAAATTAAAGAGAGATACTATTCTTTAGGAGCGTGTTTGTTAAGAATTCTTTGAAGAGTACGGCGATGCATCTTTAATCTCCTTGCAGTTTCAGAGACATTTCTATTACATTGCGTAAAAACTCTTTGAATATGTTCCCAACGAATTCTATCAGCAGACATTGGATTTTCAGGTGGTGGTGGTAATGAGGATGCCGTAGCTGACATTAAAGATTTTTCAATATCATCTATATTTGCTGGCTTAGTTAGATAATCATCAGCACCTAATTTTACAGATGAAACAGCAGTTGCAATGTTTCCATAACTAGTGAGCATTACTGTTCGGCATTCTGGATTTTTTTCTTTAATAACCTTAATAACATCTAGTCCTGACCCATCGCCTAACCTTAGATCTACAATTGCATAATTAAAATCACTGTTAGTCAAAACATCTAAGGCTTCCTTTTTTGATGCCGCGGCGGTAACGGTAAAGTCCTTTCTTTGAAAGGAGGTTGTTAGACGTTCTCTAAAAGGCTTATCATCTTCAATGATAAAAAGGGTTTTTTCTTGTTCAGTATTTGTTTCTATTTCTTCCATATTAGTTTTACTTCTGCTCCATTATTATTTTGTACTAAAATTTCACCTTTTAGATTTTCGATCATTTGTTTTGTTATGAACAGGCCAAGGCCCATATTTACACCTTTTTCGGGCCTACTAGAATAGAATGGTTTTCCAAAGTTATCTATAAACTTTTTATCAAAACCCGGCCCATCATCACGAATTTTAATGTGAAATTCTCTATTGTTAGTCCCTGCAATAATTAATATCTCTTGGGATGCAAAACTAATTGCATTTTTAATAATATTATTCATTGCGATATTAAGTTCTGGGGTAATTTTAATATTGATATTTTTAGATTCATCATCGGAACGATAGTCTAATTTAATACCTCTATAATTTTTAGCAAATTGTTCACACAGTGATTGAGTGTAGGCATCCAAAGACATATTACTAATTTCTTTTGTCAATTCTTTAGACTCGGGGTTAGTAGATAATTCTTTTAAAATAGCCTTACAACGTTCTAACTCCAGTTTTAATGTTTGGATGTCATCAGTATATTTATTTTTCAATTCCAAATCTTGTTCAAAATCTCCGATAATAAGATTTATTGTATTGAGAGGAGTGCCTAATTCATGAACTGCCGCTGCAGCCAATCCTCCAACTTTTAATAACTCTCTTTCATTTTGTAATTGTTTGCTTGCTAGTTGATAAGCATTTTGTGTCCTTTTATAATTTAAAGAGAAGTAGTAAAGATAAAAAACTAAGAAAATACTACTAATAAATAACGATATCATTATTCCTAAGCTGTAATTTGTATTTATATTAGGGCGAACAGCTAAAGGAAGATCTAAATAAAAATTAAATATCAAGGCAAAACACACTAAAGATAAACTTAGTATAACCATAATTTTTTCTATAGTTAGGTAAGACGCAGCAATAGCAATAGGCGCTAATATGATAAAAATAAATGGATTAGTGTAACCCCCATTTAGTGCAATTAGTGAGGAAATTTGCAGTATGTCAAAACATAAAAAGAGAAAAATTTGTTTTTCAGATAAAACCTTATCACCTTTTTTTAATAAGAAATAAGATAGACCCACGCTCATTAGTAGAAAAAGGGCAACCAACCATGATAAATATATTACAAGTGAGGAAACATCAAAAAAGTATTGGGTTATAGTCAAGGTTATACCCTGCCCCCCAAATGCTATTATTCTTATAAGTAAAAAGTCAGAGGAATTAACAAATAAAAATTTCTTACTATTATCCAACTTAGATGTCTAAGTTTGCAACTTTTATTGAGTTATCTTGAATAAAGCTTTTTCGATCTGTTACATCGTCACCCATCAACATTATAAGCTGTTTTTCTGCGAGCTCTTGATCCTCTAATTTGACTTGAAGTAGTTTTCGGTTAGATCGATCCAAAGTAGTTTCCCATAATTGTTCTGGGTTCATTTCACCAAGGCCCTTATATCGACTAATTGATTGTCCTTTTTTACTCATGTCAAAAAGCGTATTAAAAAAATCAACTAACCCGTAACAGGTAAGTGTTTCTTTAGTTGATATTTTTGAAATACCAAAAAAAGAATCAATAGATTTAGCAAAACCTAATTTATTTAATAAAGCTAAGTTAGACTCGGAAATAAATTCTCGTAAATGTAATAATTTTTCTATGGGTAATTTTATGATTTTATTATAACCTTCTTTTTCTTGTAAAAAAATTAATTCATTACTTATCATGCTTTGAAATGTAAATTTGATATTTTCTGATTTATATATGCTATTCAAGTTAGACAGAAGATTTTTAAAATTAGATTTATCTATTTTATTTGGAGTAAAGTCTTGTAAAAAAATACCTGTATTAATTACCTGATCAAAAAATTGAGCATCAAGATATGTAAGGTCTAGATTTTGATATGCCGAGTTAGCTCTTGCTGCTAAATCAATAATTTCATTTAACTCTTCTTCTTTTAATTGAATTTTTTTCTTTTTATTAAAAATATTAAAATCTAAATCATCCTTATTGTTAGTAAGAAGAAATTTAGTAAGTTCTTTATCATCTAAAAGATAGTTTTCTGAATTACCTTTTTTTACTTTATATAAAGGAGGTTGAGCAATATATAACCGGCCTGTAGTAATAATATCTCTCATAAACTGATAAAAAAAAGTTAGTAACAGTGTTCTAATATGACTTCCGTCAACATCGGCATCAGTCATAATTACTATCTTGTGATATCTCATAGTTTCAGCATTAAAATAATCTGCAACATTAAATTCTTTATCTATTGGGGGGTTACCATAGCCGCCACCTATAGCGGTAATCAAAGCTGAAATCTCATTATTTTCTAAAATCTTGTGGGGATTTGCTTTTACAACATTTAAAATTTTACCCCTAAGAGGTAAAATTGCTTGAGTAGCTCTATCTCTACCCTGCTTGGCTGAACCTCCAGCTGAGTCTCCCTCGACTATAAACAGTTCAGAATTAGCAGGATCTTTTTCTTGGCAATCTGCTAATTTTCCAGGTAAAGATGATGTTTCTAAAACATTTTTTCTTCTGGTTAATTCTCTTGCTTTTCTAGCAGCTTCTCTTGCACTTGCTGCTTCGACGATCTTAGAAACAATTTTTTTTGCTTCACCTGGAGTTTGTTCCAACCAGGCGCTTAATTGTTCAGCAATAATTTTTTCAACAACAGGTCTGACCTCAGATGAAACTAGCTTATCTTTTGTTTGTGAGGAAAACTTTGGGTCAGGGACTTTTACTGACAACACGCAAGTCATTCCTTCTCTTGCATCATCACCTGATATCGTAATATTACCTTTTTTTGCAACTGCCACACTATTAGAATATCCAACTAAAGAACGAGTGAGCGCAGATCGAAAACCTTGAAGGTGCGTCCCTCCATCACCTTGTGGAATATTATTAGTAAAACAAAGCATATTTTCATTATAACCGTCATTCCATTGTAAAGCTCCCTCAACTTTAATCCCATTGCTTTCACCATCGAATGGAATAATTTTATTTAAAGTTGATTTTCTAGAATTCAGGAATTGAACATAAGCACTTAGGCCACCCTGAAAATAAAACTCTATTGGCTCAGCTTTTGCTAAACGCATGTCAGATAAAGTGATTTTTACGTTAGAATTAAGAAATGCTAACTGTCGAACTCTATTCTCAAGAGTTTTTAGAACTAAAGTAGTATTTGAAAAAATTTTTTTTGAAGGCCAAAACTGCACCATAGTTCCGGTACGGTCTGTTTTTTTCATAGTACCTGTTTGTTTTAATTTTTTTGATGTAACACCTTCTTTAAACTCCATGTTATAAATTTTACCGTCACGTTGAATGGTTAAAGAGAGTTTTTCGGAAAGAGCGTTAACAACAGATACACCTACCCCATGCAATCCACCAGAAATTTTGTAGCTATTTTGATCAAATTTACCTCCAGCATGAAGTTGGGTCATAATAACTTCTGCAGCAGGAACTTTTTCTGTTTTATGCATGTCAACTGGTATTCCTCTACCATTATCAATGATAGTAGCTGAGCCATCTTTATTTATTATAAGTTGAATGGAGTCACAATATCCACCAAGAGCCTCATCAATTGAATTGTCTAAAACTTCATAAACCATATGATGAAGGCCTGTGCCGTCGTCAGTATCACCTATATACATACCAGGTCTTTTTCTAACTGCTTCTAGGCCCTTAAGTACTTTAATTGATGATGCGGAATATTGATCTGTCATTATACGATTTCTTTAATCTCTAAATTATTAATTTCTCCTTGGAGCAAAAAATTATCTGTTGATGAGAAAAATGTTTGGAATTTATTATCAGCACAGTAACGAATAACTTTTTGAACATTCACTATATCAAAGTTATCAAATATTTCATCAATTAAAAAAATTGTTATTTTATTCTCGTTAAGAAATTTAGCACAATGTAGTAAAAAGCTTAAAATTAAGAGCTTAGATTGGGCCGATGATAATTGTGTCATTTTTTTTCCATGATGTGTAATTTCAAAAATAGATTTTACAGGATCATATTTTGATTGAAGTTTATGATCTTGGGGCCACTGATTCTCGTCTAAAAGATTTTGTTTAAAATTATCCAAAAATTCTTCTTTATGAGTTAAGCCAAAACTTGGAACTATTTCAAAATCAAAAAATTCATTTTCTTCTTTTTGGAGAAATCTTTGGAAAGAGTTTAAAAACATTATTTTGCTATCAATAATTTTCTCACCTATCTCAAGTAGTTGTTTATCCAAAGATTGAAGCCATGATATTTCACGAGTATTTTGGAGAATTTTTTTCTTTTCTCTTCTTATTTTTGAGTATTTGTTTAGTAACTGAAACAATATTGGTTCAAAATAACATGATAAACGATTAATTGTGTTCCTTTGATATTGTGTGTCTTTAATAAAATAAACCTTATCTATCTCGGTAAACCAAAATAATTGAAAAATTTTTAATAAATTTTGTTGTTGGATTTTTTTTTCATTTAAAAAATATTGTTTTGACCAACGATTATCATTTAAAGTGAATTCTATTTTTAATAAATTTGATAAATCTTCATGCGTAAATCTATATTCTATAGTTGAAGAGACTGAACTATTATCTTCATTTAAAAAGTTTTGAATAGAGTCTTTTCTAAAACCAGTACCTGGACAAAGAAAACTAATTGCCTCTAAGATATTAGTTTTACCAACTGCATTTTTTCCCATAAATAATGTATGATTTCTATTAAATATCTCTTTGCGATCATTGAAGTTTCGATAGTTATTTAAGTTGATGCCCTTAAGAGGTGGGGACAATTAAATTCTCATCGGCATCAAAATATATAAACTTGTTGTATCTTTGGGGTCTTTGACGATGACAGGTGAAGATTGATTTAAAAGCTCTAAAACCATAGTATCTCCTTCAACAACATCATGTAAGTCTAAGATATATTTTGAATTAAAAAGTATCTCCAAGGGTTCCGCTGCATAACTCGCTGCAACCTCTTCATCTCCTTTATTACTGTCAGTGCTGGTAGCCATGATTTTAATATTATTATTTTCAAATTGAAGTTTTACAGTAGGGGCTTTGTCCTGGTTAACTGTCGATACTCTATCTATTGCATTAAAAAAGGGTTCAGCTTCAACCTGTAATAACTTGTCATTAGATACAGGGATAACTTTTTCATAATCAGGAAATGTTCCATCTATTAATTTACTTATAATTATAAAATTATCAGCCTCAAGACTAACTTGTGTATCTGTACATATAAATTTCACTTTACCCTCAAAATCACCCAAAATTCTATCTAGCTGTAGAATAAATTTTCTTGGGAGAATTATTCCTGCAATGTTAACAGTATTGTTTAAATCTAATTCTGTTTTTGCCAGTCGGTGTCCGTCAGTTGCTACACAACGAAGTATAGTCTTTGGGCCATTTGACAATGTATGAAAATAAATTCCATTTAAATAGTATCTAGTCTCTTCAGAAGAAATAGCAAACTTAGTTTTATTAAATAATCTTTTTAATTGCGGTATTGTAATTTCAAATCCATTTGAAGGATCTAAAGGAACAAATTTAGGAAATTCATCTGCAGAGAGGGCATTCAATTCAAAAAAAGAATTATCTGAATTAATAATCAAACGGCTACCCTCTAATTTACATTTGATGATAGAATTTTTTTTTGTTTTACGGATGATATCAGTCAATATTCTTGAATTAACAGTTGCTTCTCCGTTTTTATTCGAGTCGACGGATACAAACTCTCTTATAGAAATATCCATATCAGTAGATCGAATTTCAATCTGACTGTTTTCACATTTAATATATATGTTTGATAAAATTGGAATTGTCGATCTACTATCAACAATAGAACTTACATGTGTCAGTACCTTTAGAAAGGCCTCACGACTTACTCTAAAATCCATTTAGGAAGTTTGCAATATTCTAGTCAAAAGTTCAATATCTTCTGCAAGACTTGGGTCATTAACCATTATTTCCTCTATAGTTTTTATAGCATGAATAACAGTAGTGTGGTCTCTCCCACCAAATTTTCTTCCTATCTCAGGTAAAGATCGTGTGGTAATTGACTTGGCTAAATACATCGCAACTTGTCTAGGTCTTGCTACTGATCTTGATCTCCTTGGTGAATGCATATCAGATAGTTTAATATTATAATGCTCTACAACTTTTTTCTGAATTTCATCAATTGTAATTTTTCTAGAGTTTGTTCTCAGAAGGTCTTTTAATACGTCTTTAACTAAATCAACTGTTATATCAGAGTCTTGTAAAGAGGCATGAACCGCTAGTCGGTTTAGAGCGCCCTCCATTTCACGAACATTATTGGTTATTTTGTCAGCCAGAAACTGTAAAACTTCCTGAGTTAATTTTATAGATTTTTGTTCTGCTTTTGCTTGAATAATTCCAAGTCTTAGTTCGTAGGTCAATGGATGAATATCTGCAACAAGGCCCCAACCTAATCTTGACTTTAATCTATCCTCTAAACCTTCTAGATCAGCAGGCGACTTATCAGCAGAGATAATAATTTGTCTTTTTTTATCAACTAAAGTGTTGAAGGTATGAAAAAACTCTTCCTGAGTATTGTCTTTTCCAATAATAAATTGTACATCATCGATCATTAAAACATCAACAGATCTAAATTGTTCTTTAAAACTCATTATGTTTTTAAATCTCAAAGCTTTGATAAATTGATACATGAATTTTTCTGCAGTGAGATAAACTACATTTTTTTTTGGATTTCTTTTTTTTATATTCCATGCAACTGCATGCATTAAATGTGTTTTACCTAAACCCACGCCTCCGTAAAGGAATAAGGGGTTGAAGCTAACAACTTCAGATTGAGCAACACGTTGAGCAGCAGCGTAAGCAAGTTCATTAGGCTTACCTACAATAAAATTGTCAAAAGTAAATTGAGGGTCTAAAGGTGCAGAAATATCATCATAATAATGATCATCTTCATCTTCTTTATCTTCAAATACAACTTCGGTTCCTGGAATAATTCGATCATTGTTTTCTTTTACGATTACAGCTAGTTTATCTATACTATGCCCTTGATCCATATAAGCTCTTTTAATTACTGAAGCATAATTTTTTATAATCCAATCTCTGAGAAATCTAGTGGGTACAGAAAGAGTTAAATTTGTATCAATTTGAGATTCAAAATTAATGGGTTTAATCCAATTTTGAAAAGTATCTTTATCAAGAGATTTTTTTAATTCAGATGTAATCTTTTTCCAAGAAACACCTATGTCACCTTGATGCAAATCGTCTTCCACTAAATAGTTCCTTCCTCTTTAAGAGGTTGTATTTAAACATGAAAAAGCGGAATGAAGAATAAAAAAAGATATTTTTTTTAATAAAAAAATTCTTGAAAAAAAAAATTATTTTGAAATTGCTGAAATGTCTTTTTGGAGTTTTGATATAGTTCGAGAGGCTTTATTTAAATGCATTATCTTCTTCTGAGTAGACCTATGCAACACAGACATAACTTGTTTTAATTTTGCCATTGATTCCTCTACCTTTTTATCTTTAATTAGCTTATCTATTGCTTTGAGTTGAGTCGCTACATTAGATTTCACACTTTTGTTTACAGCATTACGCCTTTCTGATTGACGTAATCTCTTCTTTGCTGATTTATGTTGTGGCATTTAATTAATTATTAACAGGTTATTCTTCTAATTGCGTTAGTAACTTATACAGATTTTTTTATTTTTGTAAAGTAGGTGAAAAGAAAGTTGAACGACCATTTTGAATTATTTTCTTTACAGGAAAAGATTGATTTTTCAAAGTTACCTTTGATTTCTGGTATACTGAAAACATATTTTGGAAGCTTCCAAGAGTTCCATCAGGAGATTTATAATCATTAATAGAAGATCCTCCATTTTTTAAAGATAATTTTAAAACATACCTGCAAGATTTGATAAGTTTTAATATTTCCTGGCTATTAAGAGAGTTGGTTAGTCTTAGGGGGCTGAGTCTGGAATGAAATAATGCCTCATTAGCGTATATATTACCTAAGCCTACAAAAATACTTTGATCTAATAAAGCTTGTTTTAAAGAAACTGATTTTTTTTTAAATATTTCTCTAATTTCAGGAAAATTAATTTTATCCAATAATAAATCTACTCCATAATTTCTAAAAAAATATTTTATTTCGTTATGATCTTGTAATTTAAAGAACATTCCAAAGCGTCGAGGATCATTATACACAACAAAGAATTTTTCAAATTCTAATATAATATGATCATGTTTTTCTCTTTGATAATTCTCTTTAAAATAAAATTTTAAACGCCCACTCATTCCTAAATGGATAACAATAAAAGATACAGGACTAAGCTCTATAAGAATATATTTAGCAAATCTTTTTACTTCTTTAATTTTTTTTCCTTTAATTGCATTAAAATCTTTTTGATTTAAGTTTTTTCTGAGTTTTTTTTGGGATTTTTTTATAGAAACAATTTTTTTTCCATTAACTTTTTTATTTAAATATCTTATGGTGGTTTCTACTTCTGGAAGTTCAGGCATGGATAATATAAATAATTCAAATAGATACAATATTACAGAAATTTTTCAAAATGTATCTCAAGCAAAATATGACTTAATGAATGATATAATGAGTTTTGGAATTCACCGCTTATGGAAAAAATACTATATTGATTTAATTATCGAAAAATTTAACCCTAATCAAAAAATTTTAGATATTGCCAGTGGTAGTGGAGATATTTTTAATCTTTTACCATACTCAAAAAATCTTTATGCAATTGATCCTATTGATCAAATGCACAAAATCTCAAAAGAGAAGAACCCTAATAAAAAAATAAACTATGAAATTGGATTTGCTGAAAACCTGCCATATAAAAAAGATTTTTTTCAAATAATTTCATGTACCTATGGTGTTCGAAATTTTAGAGATAGAGTGCTGGGTTTTAAAGAAATCTACCGTATTTTAAAAAAGAATGGTTTCTTTATTTTCATGGAATTTGGAATGCCTAAAGCAAAGTTAATAAAAAAACCCTATGAATTTTTTTTAGATTATTTCCTTCCAGTTAGTGGAAGTATTGTGGCTGAAGACAGACACAGCTATAAGTATTTAGCAGATAGCATAAAAGAATTCCCTACACCAATCGAAATCAAAAAGGAACTGTTATCAATTGGTTTTTTTCACGTTAAAACAATTAATTTCTTTTCTGGTGCAAACAACATATATATATTGCAAAAAAAATGAAAATTTTATTAATAATATCAAGTAGTGTTGGGTGCTATAAGGCGCTAGATTTAATTAGAGAGTTTCAAAAACAATCAATTGATTTTGAAATAATTGCAACAAAAAATACCTATGAATTTATTTCACCACTTTTATTAGAAACCATAAGTCGAAAAAAAGTTTATAGCCAACTTTTTGATCTAGATATGGAAAAAAATATTGGTCATATCCGATTGGCAAGGGATAACACACACATCGTTGTCTACCCTGCTACTGCAAATATAATCTCTAAATTTGCTCAAGGGCTTTGTGATGATTTAGCTTTAACTTGCATGATAGCAGCAAATAAACCAATCAATATTGCTCCTGCAATGAATAAGGAAATGTGGGACAATTCTTTAATACAAAATAATGTAAAATTATTACGAGAACATGGACATAATTTTATAGGACCTGATGATGGATCTTTAGCTTGTGGTGAATATGGAAGTGGTCGCCTGGTAGACCCCATAGAGATAATAAATCAGCTTAAATAATTGAAATTAGCATTAATTACTATCGGATCAACGCGGGAATATATAGATCCAGTAAGATACATATCAAACGATTCATCAGGAAAACAAGGCATGGCTCTTATTAAAGTAATGCTTAAAAATAATTACAGAATTATTTGTCTACATGGATACCTTGAAGTTAAGCCGATTATATCGAATAGAATTAAGTATATATTCACACCGACTGCAAAAACTATGCTTAGTGAAGCAAAAAAATATCATAATTTAGATTTGGCTATTTTTAATGCTGCAGTCTCAGACTTCTATGTTAAAAATTATAGCCAAAGAAAAATTAAAAAACAAAAAGGGTTTAGTATTAAATTAGATAATAATCCCGATATCTTAAAAACTGTAAGCTCCTCTAAAAAAAAACCATTAATTACAATTGGCTTCGCTTATGAAACAGATAATTTTATAGAAAATGCAAAAAAAAAATTAAAAAATAAAAAGTGTGATTTTATTGTACTTAATTACCCGTCAAAAAATGATTTTATATTTAATAGTAATTTTAATAACGGTGGCATCCTTGATAAAAAAGGTAATTATTATGAAATTGGGAAAGTAACAAAAACAGTTTTTGCCAATAAAGTTATCAAACATGTAGTACATATCAAAAATGAATAAAATATTAGTGATAAAGGTTAAATCTATTAATGATGATTTTGATGTACCCTCTTACGAGACATCTTCAAGTGCAGGATTGGACTTAAGGGCTTACCTTCCAAATGGAAGTATAGATCTGAATCCCAAAGAAAGAAAACTTGTTGGGACTGGTCTTTTTTTTGAGATACCTGAAGGTTTCGAAATTCAAATTCGTCCGAGAAGTGGATTGGCACTAAAGAATGGAATAAGTGTTCTCAACAGTCCTGGGACTATTGATGCAGACTATAGAGGAGAGATAAAGATTTTACTTATCAATCATGGGTCTGAGGCTTTTAGAGTAGATCATGGTATGAGGATTGCGCAAATGGTAGTTTCTAGATATGAAAGAGTTGAATTTAAGATAGTTGAAAGCTTATCAACCTCTAAGAGAGGAGGAGACGGATTTGGATCAACTGGAACCAAATGATGAAACAATAGAACAGTACGGAAGACAAATTTTAGTTCCTGGAATTTCTGAAGAGGGTCAGAAGATCCTTTCTTATAGAAAAGTTTGCATCATAGGTTTAGGTGCATTAGGCACTATAGCATCACAGTATTTAGTAAGAGCTGGGATTGGTAATGTTTATCTTATTGACCCCGATATTATTGAAAAGTCTAATCTTCATCGTCAAATTAATTATGACCTTAAAGATGTAGGATCATTTAAAACAACGGTTTCTAAGGAAAAACTTAAAGACATAAATAATATATCAAAAATTTCTATCTTTAGCGAAACTTTTGAGAATTATACTAAAAAAGACAAAAAAAGTAGTTTTGATTTAATTTTTGACTGTACTGATAACCATCAAAATAAAATTTTTTCTTCACAATATTCAAAAAGAAAATTGGTGCCTTTTGTTTCCATATCGATTAACTCTACTGAAGGAATTTACTTTTCACAAAATTATAAAAAGGACTCTTCATCATCTTGTTTTGAATGTTTATTCCCGTTAAGAGATCAAGACCATCGTTGTCTAAATAGTGCTATGATTGGTCCTGTAGCAGGAATGGTTACTAGTTTAGCCTGTACAAAAATTATTTTTGCTCTTGCGAGTAAGTTATTAAAATTTGAAAATGAAATATGTTTGATTGACCTTTTGACAACAGATATAAACAAACTACAATTATTAAATAAAAATTGTCCGCATTAAAATGAATACTTTTATACCCCAATCCAGTTACAGTTATGAAGAGATAATTGAATGCGGAAGGGGAAATTTATTTGGTGCTGGTAATGCTCAGTTGCCTGCCCCTCCTATGTTAATGTTCGATCGTATTACTCAAGTAAATAAAGATGGCGGAGATCATAGCAAAGGAGAAATTATTGCCGAATTAGATATTAAACCTGAATTATGGTTTTTTGAATGTCACTTTTTGGGTGATCCGGTTATGCCTGGTTGTTTGGGCTTAGATGCGTTATGGCAAATGTTAGGGTTTTATCTTGGATGGTTAGGATATCCTGGTAAAGGAAGGGCCTTAGGTGTTGGTGAAATAAAATTTGTAGAAGAAATTAAACCCGATAAAAAATTAATTCAATACAAAGTCAATTTAAAAAAATCTTTAAGCAAAAAGGGTTTCTCTATAGGTTATGGAGATGGTCAAATAATTCACCAAGATAAAATTATATACCACGCAAATGATTTAAAAGTTGGTTTGTTTAATGAGTAATAAAAAAAGAGTTGTTATAACAGGGTATGGAATAGTTTCATGTATTGGAAATAATAAAACAGAGGTTTTGTCTAGCCTCCAAGAAGTTAAATCAGGAATAACTCATTCACAAGATTATGAGGATCTTGGAATGCGAAGTCATGTTCATGGTAAACCCTCTATAAACATCGAAGAGAATGTAGATAGAAAGATTCTCCGTTTTATGGGAGAAGGGGCTGCTTATAATTATATTGCAATGAATGAAGCAATTGAACATTCTGGTCTTGATGAAAGTCAAGTTTCCAATATAAATACTGGACTTGTCATGGGTTCTGGCGGTCCATCAACATATCAACTCCTTCAAGCCTTTGATATTGCAAGAGAAAAAGGTGTAAAAAAGATTGGTCCTTATATGGTAACCCGCACGATGGCATCTGGTAACTCTGCAACTTTAGCAACACCTTTTAAAATCAAAGGTGTGAACTACTCTATAAGTTCAGCTTGTTCAACAAGTTTACACTGTATTGGTAATGCCTATGATCTCATCAGACATGGCCAACAAGAGATTGTTTTTGCTGGTGGAGGAGAAGAGACTCATTGGACAATGTCTATTTTATTTGATGCAATGGGTGCTCTCTCAAGCAAATATAATGATAATCCAACTCAAGCATCTAGGGCCTACGACTCTGAAAGAGATGGGTTTGTTATAGGTGGGGGAGCAGGTGTGCTAGTAGTAGAAAGTCTTGATAGTGCTAATTCAAGAGGAGCAAATATAATAGCAGAAATAAGAGGTTTTGGGCAAACGTCAGATGGTTATGATATGGTTCAGCCATCAGGAGAAGGTGCAGTAAGATGTATGCAAATGGCGATTGAAGGAAGGCCAGTTGATTACATTAATGCACACGGAACGTCTACACCAGTTGGAGACATGATTGAATTAAAAGGAATTAGAGAAGTATTTGGCGATAATGTTCCCCCTATAAGCTCCACTAAATCCCTGACCGGTCATTCACTAGGTGCTACTGGTGTTCAAGAAGCTGTCTATTCTTTGTTAATGATGGAAAATAATTTTATGGTTGAGTCAGCAAATATTTCTAACCTAGACGAAAAAGCTGAAGGAATGAATATTCTGCGTGAAAATAAAAATGATGTAACTATTAATTCTATTTTATCAAATAGTTTTGGCTTTGGAGGTACAAATGCCTCAATTTATATAACTCGCTATAATGACTAAAGTTCTTGAAGGTAAAAAAGGTCTTGTTGTTGGAATAGCAAATGATCATTCTATTGCATGGGGTATAGCAAAGTGTTTAAGTAATGAGGGAGCTAGTATGTATCTTACCTATCAAAATGACTCTATTAAAAAAAGAGTTGAGCCCCTTTCCCAAAAAGTTAATAGTCTAGGAATTATGCCTTGCGATGTATCAGATACTTCATCCTTAGAAAATGTTTATGATAGTATTAAAGATAAAATAGATTTTTTTGTCCATGCTGTAGCTTATTCCGATAAAAATGAATTATCAGGCAAATATTTAAATACCTCAAAAGAAAACTTTCTAAAAACTTTACATATCTCTGCTTACTCCCTCACAGAAATGACAAGATTACTCTCACCAAAAATGAATGATGGTGCATCTATTATGGCACTGACTTATTATGGCTCAACACGTTACATGCAAAGTTATAATGTCATGGGTGTTGCAAAAGCAGCATTAGAGACATCTATTAAATATCTTGCTGTTGATATGGGAGATCGAGGAATTAGGGTAAATGCAATTTCTGCTGGTCCAATGAGGACTCTAGCTGGAGCTGTAATTAATAAATCAAGACAAATTTATAATTATACTATTAATAACTCACCTATCAAAAAACCTTTATCTTTAGATGATATTGGTAAATCATCAGTATATTTAATGAGTGACTTATCTAAAGGTGTCACTGGTGAAATATTATATGTTGACAATGGTTATAATAATGTTGGTATGAGTGTTCAAGACCTATGATAAAAATTATTTTTATAAGTGTGCTCTTATCTTTAAATTTAACCCTAACTTCATGCAACACTGTGACTGGTTTTACCAAAGGTGTTATAGATGATGTAAGAGCAGTAGTACCAGGTATATAGATATGAAGATTATAATTATATCATTAATCAGTAGTTTTATTCTTTCGAGTTGTAACACTGTCGTGGGAACTGCAAAGGGAGTAGGAAGGGACGCGAAGGCTATTTACATATATTCACGTGACTCAATTACTAGCAGACGAATATCAGATAAATAGTTAGTTAGAGAAGTACGGGTAAAATTTATTTATCCCGTACTATTTATAAATTGATACTAAACTTCTTTCATGCTGAGTTTTACTTTTCCTGCTCGATCCACATCAAGAACTTTAACTTGAACTTCCTGCCCTTCTGATAAAACATCGGATACGTTTTCAACTCGCTTTTGAGAAATCTGTGAAACGTGAAGAAGGCCATCTCTGGCACCCATGAAATTAACGAATGCACCAAATTCAACGATCTTTACAACTTTACCGTTATAGACTTTGCCTACTTCTGGTTCAGCAACGATATCTTCTACCATCTGTTTAGCAGTGTTAATAGACTCTTCATTGCTTGAGGCTATTTTAACAATACCATCATCGTTAACTTCAAGTTTAGCACCTGAAACTTCTACAATATTTCTAATAACCTTACCTCCGGAACCAATAACATCTTTAATCTTAGCTTTATCGATTGAGATAGAGATTACTTGAGGTGCATATTTAGAGAACTTTGTTCGAGCTTCAGGTAAAGCTTCAGACATAATTTCAATGATATGCTTTCTTCCCCCAGCAGCTTGATTTAAAGCAATTTCCATAATTTCTTTGGTAATGCTTGTAATTTTAATATCCATTTGAAGAGAGGTAATTCCATCCATAGTTCCGGCAACCTTAAAATCCATATCACCTAAGTGGTCTTCATCTCCTAAAATATCGCTTAGCACAACAAAGTCATCTCCTTCTTTAATAAGGCCCATGGCAATGCCACCAATATGTTTTTTTATTGGAACACCTGCTGCCATTAAAGCTAAAGAAGATCCACAAACTGTAGCCATAGAACTAGATCCATTGGACTCAGTTATTTCTGAAACTATTCTAAGAGTGTATGGAAAATCCTCTTTTGAGGGCAACATTGGATGAACTGCTCTCCAAGCTAGTTTTCCATGTCCAATTTCTCTTCTACCAGTAGAACCCATTCTTCCGACTTCTCCAACTGAATAAGGGGGAAAATTGTAATGCAACATAAAATGTTGCTTGTGCATAGGATCTAGAGAGTCGATCATTTGTTCATCATCACCAGTTCCTAAAGTAGTAACCACTAAAGCCTGTGTTTCTCCTCTTGTAAATAAGCTTGATCCGTGAGCTCGAGGGAGCATGTCTAGTTCACATGTAATTTTTCTGACCTCATCAAGTTTTCTTCCATCAATACGGTTTTTGTTTTTAATAATATCACCTCGAACTAAATCTTTTTCGATATCTTTAATAATCGTGGTTGCGGCTAAAACCTGATCCTCTTCAACATTATCAATAATAGAAGATCTAATTTCGGTAAGTTTTTGGCTTCTTTCTTGTTTATCTACAAGGCCATAAGCTTGTCGAATTGGATCAGCTATTTTTCCTTGAATGTCTTTTTGAAGACCTTCGTAAAAATCAGGTAAGCTTGGAACTTCAAAAGATTTAATTTCAGTTTTAGATGCAAAGATGTGAGCTTCTTTAATAAAAGTTTGATAAAAATCATGACCGAACATTACTGCCTCTAGCATTGTGCTTTCAGGTAGCTCTTTTGCCTCTGATTCAACCATTAAAACACCTTCTTCTGTTCCAGCTACAACTAAATCAAGAGATGAGTTTTTTAGTTCTTCAATTGTTGGATTAGCGACTAACTTTCCATCAATATGTCCTACCCTAGCGGCACCTAATGTGCCTGCTACAGGAAGTCCTGATATGGCAAGTCCAGCTCCAGTAGCATACATTGCTATAATATCTGGATCTACCAACCCATCATAAGATAAAACTGTTAGAGTTACTTGTGTTTCGTTTTTAAAATTTTTATGAAAAAGAGGTCTTATTGGTCTATCAATTAAACGACAAATTAAAGTTTCTCTTTCTGTCGGCCTAGCCTCTCTTTTAAAAAATCCACCAGGTATTTTTCCTGATGCGTAATATTTTTCCTGATAATTGACTGTTAGTGGAAAGAAATCGATATCAGGTTTTTGCGTCTTTGCTGCACAAATATTTGCCATAACCATGGTTTCCCCACAGGTTACAACAACAGATGCATCTGCTTGTTTTGCAATTCGATTTGTCTCTAAAGTAATTTGTTGGCTTCCCAACATAAAAGTGTGTTCTATTTTCATCTTCCTCTTTCTAATAAATAGCTAATTAAAAGTTATTACTTTTTTCTTAGCTTAAGCTTATCTGCTACTTCTGTATATTTTCCTACATTCCTCTTCTTTAAATACGCCATCAATCTATTTCTTTT
>CETI01054088.1_pt1 | contig 20036 bp, 21 predicted proteins | sample 361441 | NCBI WGS metagenome assembly CETI01 (sample SAMEA2622478, study PRJEB7988) | marine metagenome | biome: marine biome (ENVO:00000447); feature: deep chlorophyll maximum layer (ENVO:xxxxxxxx); material: "saline water (ENVO:00002010), including plankton (ENVO:xxxxxxxx)" | depth 90 m | reverse complement strand
GGAGGTGGTAGAGATTTAATTTTTCCTCATCATGAAAATGAAATAGCTCAATCTGTCTGTGCAAATGAAAGTAAAACTTTTGCTAACTATTGGGTTCATAATGGATTTATTACAATGTCCAATGAAAAAATGTCAAAATCTCAGGGAAATATTTTAAAAATAAGTGATTTAAAAAATAAAATTAATGGTCAAGTCTTAAGATTGGCTTTAATCAGCTCTCATTATAAACAACCATTAGATTGGAATGATAAATTAATTGAGGAATGTGAGAAAACTTTAGATAAATGGTACTCTTGTTATGTAGATATCAGTAAAAAAATATTCATTCCTGAAAATTATTTAGAGCCTTTACTTGATGATTTAAATACTCCAGGATATTTAGCAAATTTACATCAACTTTTTAATAAAGCACAAAATAGTGATTTAAAAGATAAACAAATATTTATTGCAGCATGTAATTTCATTGGTTTATTAAATGAAACAAAAGAACAATGGCTAGGTTCTAAAAAAAGAAAAATAAACATAACTGAAAATGAAATTTTACTAAAAATAAAAGAAAGAGATAATGCTAGAAATAATAAAGAATATGCTTTAGCAGATAAAGTAAGAAAAGAATTATCTGACAAAGGTGTTTTAATTGAAGACAAAGATGGTAAAACAATTTGGAAAATAAAATGAGCAAAGACAAATTATATATATTTGATACAACTTTAAGAGATGGGGCTCAAACCCAAGGAGTTGATTTTTCAATTGATGATAAGTTAAAAATTGCAGAGTCATTAGCAGATCTTGGCGTAGATTATATAGAAGGTGGATGGCCAGGTGCTAACCCAACTGATACTGAATTTTTTCAAAAAAAAATTAATACTAAAAATTCTATACTTACAGCTTTTGGAATGACAAAAAAAACAGGAAGAAGTGCAGAGAATGATCCAGGTTTATCAGCTTTAATTAACTCTAAAGCTCCAGCAATTTGTTTAGTTGGTAAAGCATGGGATTTTCATGTTGATGTAGCTTTAGGTATTTCTAATGAAGAAAATTTGGAAAATATAAAAGATAGTACAAAACACTTTGTTAGTAGGAAAAAAGAATTTATGTTTGATGCTGAACATTTTTTTGATGGATATAAAAACAATAAAAGTTATGCACTTTCTTGTATTAAATCAGCATATGATAATGGTGCAAGGTGGATTGTGTTATGTGATACTAATGGGGGTACTTTACCAAATGAAATAGAAGAAATCATTAGAGATGTAATAAAACATGTTCCGGGTAATAATCTTGGTATTCACGCTCACAATGATACCGGGAACGCTGTTGCAAATTCTTTATCAGCAGTTTTGGCAGGCGTTAGACATATCCAAGGAACTATCAATGGCCTTGGAGAAAGATGTGGAAATGCAAATTTAATGTCAATAATACCAACACTACATTTAAAAGAAAATTTTTCAAAAAAATTTGAAACAAACATAAAAAAACAAAATATAAATAAAATTACTAGATGCTCTAGATTATTAGATGAAATTTTGAATAGAAAACCAAATCAACATTTGCCATATGTAGGAGCCGCAGCTTTTTCTCATAAAGGTGGTTTACATGTTTCTGCTGTTCAAAAAGATCCAAAAACTTATGAGCATGTTGATCCTGGAGTTGTTGGAAATGTTAGAAATATTGTAGTTTCTGATCAAGCAGGAAAATCAAATATTATATCTAGATTAAATTCTATTGGTATAGAGTTTAAAAAAGATGATCCTAATATTAAAAAACTTTTAGACGAAGTAAAAGATCGTGAATTCATTGGATATAGTTATGACGGAGCTGATGCATCGTTTGAATTATTAGCAAGAAGAATAATGGGAGAAATTCCAAGATACGTTTCAATAAAAGAATATGATGTTAGTGTTAAAAAAGATAAAAATGGTGAAATAATTTCATATGCAAAAGCCAAGCTAGAAGTTGATAAAAAAATAATATTGTGTGAAGGCAAAGGTAATGGACCAGTTCATGCTTTAGATAATGCAATAAGAAATAATGTAGATAAACTAGCTAAATACTCTAAATATCTGCAAGATCTGAAGTTAGTTGATTACAAAGTAAGAATATTAAATACAGGAACAGAAGCAGTAACGAGAGTTTCCATTGAAAGTACTGATGCTAAAGGAAAAAATTGGTTTACCATTGGAGTGTCCCCAAATATTATTGAAGCTTCATTCAAAGCATTAGTTGATAGCTTAGATTATAAATTATTAAAGGATAATGCGCCTGCAAGTAATTAATGTCATTTAATAATATTTCATTTATTTTACACCAACCTCAGTTATCAGAAAATATAGGAGCATGTGCAAGAGCATTAAAAAATTTTAATTTCAAAAAATTAATATTAATTAATCCAAAGCCAATATTTCCAAATGACAAAATTATCGCAACATCTGTAGGTGCAAAAGATATTATTAAAAATAGTGAAGTTTATGATCATATTGAAACATCTTTAAATAAAATTGATTATTTAATTGCCACAAGTTCTAGATTCAGAAACAAAAATATTAAACATATTACTTTAAAAGATTTAAATACTATCAATTTTAAAAAAAAAGTTGCATTTCTTTTTGGTTCAGAGGCATCTGGCCTATCAAATAATGAGATTAGTTATGCAAATTGTACTTTACAAATTCCAACAAACCCTAATTTTAAATCATTAAACTTGTCTCACAGTGTTATAATAATTGCCCAAATAGTTTCAAGCTTGATACACTTTAAAAAAATAAAGTATACAAAATCAAAAAAAATTAAAAATGCTAGCAAGAAGGATATAAATTCAATGATGAGTCTTTGCATCAAACATTTAGAAAATAGAAGTTTTTTTAATCCTCCTGAAAAAAAAACAATTATGTTACAAAATTTAAGAAATATATTTTATAAAATAGAATTATCAGAAAAAGAAACTCGCATATTATCAAGTGTATTTGCTACCCTAGCTAAAAAAAAGGTTGATTGACAAAAAAAAAAATAATATGAAAGATTTTTAGATGAAAAACTCCACAGAAGATATAAAAAATATAAATGATTTGTCTGAAAGATTAAAAATAAGTGACAATGTATTATCTTTAGACCAAAGAAAATTTCTTATTGAAGAAGGGTATTTAATAATTCCGCCACCAAAATTTATTAAAGAGAACTTAAATCTTTTAAATGAAATTACAAATGAGTTAATTAAAAAAGAAGGTACAAATGGTGGTTGGGAAGGTAAAGAAAAAAATGATAGATATGGAAAGGGTTTACCATTCGAACCTGGAGCCGACCGTCTAGGAAACCTAATTGAAAAAGATCCTATTTTTAGAAATTTACTTTTAATTCCCGAAGTTATAGCTGCAGCGAAAGAAGTAATTAAATTTGAAATTAAGTTAAGTGGTTTTAATTTAAGAAACCCTTTAAAAAATCACGGTCATCAATCATATCATATAGATTGGACGCCTAGAAAAAAAGAAAATGAACCATATCATGGAGTCAACTGTTCAATTTTTTTAGATGAATCAACTATAGAAAATGGAGCTACAAGAATAATTCCAAAATCACATAAAAAACTTGGATGGCCAGATGATTATATTGATCCTGCGGTTGTTCAAAAAAATGAGATTAGAGCTGTAGTGCCAGCCGGAAGTATTATGGCATTCAATCTTAATACATGGCACGCTGGAGCAAAAAATTTAAATGGAAAGTCAAGAAAAGCTATATTTATACAATTTAAACGTAGAGACGAACCTCAATTATTAAATTATAAAAAGTATTTAAAAAAAGAAACTATAAATGAATTAAGTGAACCCTTAAAGTATCTCTTAGCAGTTAGAGAATGTGACCCTACTCAGGAAGAAATGACCGCAGGTCCAGGAGCTGAATATAGAAAGAAATTTGGTAAGGATAGAGGTGGAGTTACGCCTAGAAATTAAAATAGCAATAAAGTAATTTAATTTTTAAATTTATAAAAAGATTTATTAGAATAAATATATTAAAATGGAAATTCTTAATAAGATTAAAGATATAATTATTAAAAAAAAAATTATTAATCATAATAAAAGAATATTTAAAGATTTTGACATAAAAATAGATAATGAAAGTAAAATCCTTGTTGAGTTTAATAACTTTATATCCAATCACATAGGGTTTTCTTATTTGGCAAATTCATTAAAAAAAAAATATAAATCCAATATAGTTGCGTATTTTGGAAATTCACTTTTAGTAAACCCCCTAAAACAAGATTTTATTTCCAAAATAAAGATTTTTATAGGAAAAAATATTGGAATAAATTTTTTTAGCATTTATAAATCATTTGGTACAAAAGATTTTTACTTTCCAGAATCAAATATTGATTTTAGTAAAAAAAAAACTAAAATTTATAAAAATTTTATATCTAAGGTTACCAATTTATACAAACTTGAAAAGTTTAAGATTAATAATGTTTTAGTTGGCGATCTTTTGTATGACACTTATCTTAAAAACATAGTTTACTTAAAAAAACCTTTAATACCAACAGTTAATTTGAAAGATAAAGATTTTTTATTACTTGTTGAAGATTTTATATATTTATTTTTGGTATGGGAAAACTATTTTAAGCAAAATAAAATTAAAGCTTTAATTGGAACTCATTTTTCATATACTTTAGCAATTCCATTAAGATTAGCTTTAAAAAATAACATAGAAACATTTGTTTGCAACCCTGAGGTTTTATCAAGATATAAAAAGAATTTTTACCGTCAAAATAATGAAAGTTTTTTTTTTAAAGATCTTTATAAAAGTTTAAGCAAATCAAATAAAAAAAAAATAATAACAAAATCAAAAGACCGTATTAATAAAAGAATAAATGGAAGATATTCTACAGATTACTCTTTTGTAACCAAAAGTCCTTTTGGTAAAATTAGGAAAAAAAATTATTTAAATAAAAATAGTAAGCTAAAAGTATTAATTGCAACTCACACTTTTGGCGATGCCCCACATGCGCTGGGAAATCATTTATTTCCTGATCATTATCAATGGTTAAAATTCTTAACCCAAATAGCTAAAAAAACAAATTATGAATGGTATTTAAAAACTCATCCAAATTTTGGAAGTGAATGGACTCCTTATATAAAGCATGAAAGATATGTAAGTGAAAATATTATAAAAAATATTAAAAATATGTTTTTACTTCCATCAGAAGTAACTCATAATCAATTGATCAAAGAAGGTATATCTGCAGTTTTTACTGTACATGGAACAGTTGGTATAGATTATGCATTATTTAATATACCTGTAATAAATGCATCTTTGTCTAACCCACATATAAATTATAGTTTTAATTTTCATCCAAAAAATATTCAGGAATTAAAAAATATAATATTAAATCTTGGTAATAAAATTAAAAATTTCAAAATAAAAAAAAGAGAAATTTTTGAGTGCTATGCAATGAAAAATGTTTTTTTTTCGAGAAATTGGTTGCTCCAAGATATTGATAAAACTTTAAAAGAAATTGGAATTTATCATAATTTATGGAAAACTAGTTTTTATTCACATTGGGTGGATAATTATTCAAAAGAGTTAGATCAAAAAATTAAAAAAGATGTATTTACATATACAAAATCTAAAAATAATTTTTTATTAAATAATAATAATCTTGGAAAATTCTAGGATATAATAAAATGAATAAAAAAATTTTGTAATTATAACAAAATGAAATCCAAGACAATTATTTTAATCGTAAGAAGACATGCTGGTGAAGTTGATTGGTTATTACCTTTATTATTTAAATTTAATAAAAAATTTAGAATTATTACAATTTTCTCTGATCAATCAAGTTTTGATAGTTTAAAAAATAATATAGATATATTTAATTTATGGAGTCAGATTTGTAGTGAATACTTTATTGTTAAAAAAGAAAATCAGTTCATATGGAAATTTCTCCATTTAATTTTGAGAAAATTAAATTTTTCTTTTTTAAATAAAAAAGAAAAACTTGTCTTAAATAAAACATTTGATATTAAAAGTTTTTTGAATAAATTTAATACCAACATTCATCAAATAAAATGTGTATTTGTTACTCATAGTCATGCAACATATTTGCCACATATTTTTAAAAATCAAAATTCAAAAATTCAAATAATTAGATTTCCAGAAGCAACAATGATATCAGCATCTTTAAAAGAAAATCCTAAATTAAAAAACTATAATAAAGTTCAAAATACTTATGGTGATCTTTTTTTATTTTCATCAATATCTAATAAAGAATTATTTTTAGGAAAAAAAAATAAAAATGAATATATTAAAGATGTTTATTATTGTGGTTTACTTCGTTATGAAAAATGGTGGATTAATAAATTTATCCAAAGAACAAATAAAAGTTTTAAAAAATTCAAAATTTTAGTAGCAATCAGAGGCCCCCACGATGATTACTTTCAATTAGACTCATACAATAATTGTATAGACTCAATAATGAAAGTTGCACAAGAGATAAATAATTGTGAAGTTATATTTAAATCCCATCCAAATGAATTTGATTTTAACATCTTAAAGGAGAAACTATCTTTTTTTAAAAATATAAAATGGTCAATAGAAGATAGTCACATTATGAAACTTTCATCAAAATCTAACTTATGTATTTCAGTTATAACATCTGCCTGTTTTGACGCTATAGCGTTAAAAGTTCCAACAATTGAGTTTTATAATGTGGAGCATGAAATTAAACATTCAAATAAAGTTAAGACTTTAATGCACATGGCATTTGATAAGAGAGATAAAAAATGGAAATCGATATTTTCATATAAAAAAATTATACAAAATGTCTATGATTATGAGACTCTTAAAAAGAGGGTTTTATCGGTATACACCAATAAAAATAAAGTTTTATGGAACAAAAATTATCACACATTTCAAAAATTAGTTAATTTTAGAAATAATTCAAATAAGCTTTATAAACTTATAAATAAAAAAATATCGTAGAATCCTGTTCAACTAATAAATCAATTATTTCATAGTATTTACTCAATTTTTAAAAAAAGGATGATTGACAAAATAATTGTGAAGTTTATAAAACAAAAAATTAAATGACAAAAAGATTAAACTCAAAACATAAAGTAGATAGAAGACTTCGTGTTAATTTATGGGGAAGACCCAAAAGTCCATTTAATACTAGAGCATACCCTCCAGGACAACATGGTAAAACAAAACCAGATAAACCTTCTGACTACGGAATTCAATTACAGGCTAAACAAAAATTAAAGTCATATTATGGAAATATGAACGAAAGACAATTTAGAAATGTATATAAAAAAGCCATAATGAAAAGGGGAGATACTGCTGAAAATTTAATAGGTCTTTTAGAAAGAAGATTAGATGCAATTATATACAGAGCAAAACTTTCAAACACAATTTTTTCATCGAGACAATTAATAAACCATGGGCACGTAAGAGTTAATGGTAAAAAAGTTAATATTTCTAGTTATCAGGTTAAAGAAGAAGACAGTATTGAAATTAGAGAAAAATCAAAACAACTTGCTATTGTGGACATAGCTTTAGCAAATAAAGAAAGAGAAGTACCAGAGTATTTACAGTTAGATGAAAAAAATAAAAAAGTTAAATTTGTTAGGGTGCCAAAATTTGAAGAAGTACCTTATCCTATAGTTATGGAACCAAATTTAGTAATAGAATACTATTCAAGATAGCAACTAATTGATTAAAAGATCTTCATTAAAATTTATAAATAATCTACTAGAAAAAAATAAGAATTGGAAAGTTTTAGATATTGGATGCGGTTATACAGCAAATAAACATGCTACAACTTTGTGCGATGTTATAAATTTACAAAATTATTATCCTGATAAAAAATTTGTTAAACTTGATACTAAAAATCTACCTTTTATTGATAAAGAATTTGATTTTGTAATAGCATCTCATGTACTAGAACACATCAATGATATTAATTTTTTTATTAATGAGTTGCAAAGAATTTCTAAAAAAGGGTATATTGAAGTTCCAACAACTTTAGAAGATAATTTAGTTTTTGAAAATAAAAAAGATCATTTATGGCATATTAATTTTGATGATGATAATTATAAATTAATCATTAATAAAAAAGTCCAAGTATTTGAACCAATTTTAACAGTTTCAACTTCTCAAAAATTAAGAGAGTATTTTAGAGATAGTTTAGTAACTGAATTATATTGGGAAGAAAAAATTGATTTTAAATTTAAAAACGAAAGTAACTTAAAGCCCAATAGCGTATCTATATTAAATTTATTTAAAAAATTTATTTCAAAAAAAATAAGAAATTTATTTAGATGAAGTTTTAAAGTTTATAGATTTTTCCTCAAATTTTTTAGCCAATTCACCATTTTCGTACATTTCTTTTACAATATCGCATCCACCTATAAATTCTTTTTTTACATATAATTGAGGAATTGTTGGCCAATCACTAAACTCTTTAATGCCTTGTCGGATATTTTGATCTTCAAGAACATTTATACCTTTAAATTTAATTTCCATTAATTTAAGAATATTTGAAATGGCCATTGAGAAACCACATTGAGGCGCATCTGGAGTGCCTTTCATAAACAAACATACTTCATTATTATTTATTTCATTTGTAATTACTTCTTTAATTTTGTTATCCATTTTTTTCCTTTGTTTTAATTGCTAAAGCATGTAATTCGTTTCCCATTTTACCCTTAAGTGAATTATATACAATCTTATGTTGTTCTATTTTGCTTATACCATTAAATTTTGAAGAAGAAATAGTTGCTGAATAATGATTCCCATCACCTGCCAAATCCTGTATTTCTACAAAAGCATCTGGAAGCGCTTCTTTAATTAACTTTTCTATTTCTTTTAAATCCATCGCCATTAATTTACCATATAATCCTTAATCCAATTATTATTATACTTCTTAAGTTCGTCAATTGTCAGTTTTGGCTCATTTTCAATTTCTAGAGAATCTTTTGTAATTATTCCTAATTTATCATAATGAACAGAATTTTTATCTAAAATATCCTCAACTTTTGTTAAATTTTCTTGTTTAATTTCTACAATATATCTTCCTTGATCTTCACCAAAAAAATACTCAAATTTATTCATTAAATTATTTAATTTACCTATTTTAATTCCTTTATTTCCTTTAATACACATTTTAGATATAGCTACCATAATACCCCCCAACGAAATATCATGGGAAGTCTCAATATAACTATTTTGGTAAAGTTTTAAAATTGTACGACCTATATTTTTTTCATTAAACAAATTTACTTCAGGAGGAGGACCTTTTTTTTCCCCCAATATTTCTTTAGCAAAAATACTTTGATCTAAGTGTCCATCAGTTTTTCCTAAAACAATAACTTGATTACCAATTTTTTTAAAATCCATTGTCATGATTTTTGAATATTCTTTTAGCAAACCTATTCCCCCAATAGTTGGAGTAGGTTTTATACCTTTATCTTTAGTTTCGTTATAAAATGATACATTTCCTGAAACAATTGGAAATTCTAAATATTTGCTGGCTTCATTAATTCCTTCAACACATTCAACAAACTCACCCATATTTTTTTCTTTTTCAGGATTCCCAAAATTTAAACAATTAGTAATCGCTATTGGTTCAGCTCCAACTGATATTAAGTTTCTCCAACTTTCGCAAACAACTTGTTTTCCTCCAGTTAAAGGATGTGAATTACAATAACTTGCCGATGAATCAACTGATGCTGCTATTGCTTTATTTGTACCGTGTACTCTTACAACACCAGCGTCACCACCTGGTTTTTGAATAGTATCTCCCATAACCGTATGATCATATTGTTCCCATATCCATTTCTTTTCACATATATTAGGATTAGATAAAATTTTTTTCAAACAATCATTTATTTTTAATGATTTAAATTCATTTTTTTTAAATTTTATTTTTTGTGGGAGTTTTACTTTTTTCCATTTACGATCATACTGTGGTGCATTTTCTGATAAAAAATCTATAGGAATATCTACTACTTTTTGTTCATTAAAGAATATTTCAATTGTTTTGGTGTCAGTTGTTTTTCCAATTATTTCAAAATCTAGATTCCATTTATCAAAAATTTTTTTTGCTTCTTTTTCTTTTCCATTTTCAAGAATAATCAACATTCTCTCTTGACTTTCAGATAACATGATTTCATGAGGCAACATATTCTCTTCTCTACAAGGCACTTTATTCAAATTTAATTCAATCCCTAGTTTCCCCTTAGAGGCCATTTCTACACTTGAAGAGGTAAGACCTGCTGCTCCCATATCTTGAATTGCAATTATTGATTTACCCTCCATAAGTTCCAAACAAGCTTCCATTAACAATTTTTCTGTAAATGGATCTCCAACTTGTACAGTTGGTTTCTTTTCCTCTATTCTTTCATCAAAAGATGCTGATGCCATGCTTGCCCCATGTATTCCATCTCTTCCAGTCTTAGAACCTACATAAATTACTGGCTTATTTATTCCTGCAGCTTTTGAATAAAAAATTTTATTTTTTTTTACTAGACCAACCGTCATAGCATTAACAAGTATATTTCCATTGTAACTTTCATCAAAAGATGTCTGACCACCTATAGTTGGAACCCCTATACAATTTCCATAACCACCAATGCCTTTAACAACACCTCTTAGTAAATTTTTAGTTTTTTTGTGTTGAGAAGATCCAAAATGAATTGAATTTAAATTTGCAATTGGTCTTGCGCCCATAGTAAAAACATCTCTCATAATTCCTCCTACCCCTGTTGCGGCTCCTTGATAAGGTTCAATAAATGAGGGATGGTTGTGGCTTTCTATTTTAAAAACTATTGCATGATCATCACCTATATCAACAACACCTGCATTTTCACCAGGCCCTTGAATAACATTTTTACTCTTTGTATTTAGTTTTTTTAAATGAATTTTAGAAGATTTATAAGAACAATGTTCATTCCACATCGCTGAAAAAATAGAAAGCTCTGTGATGTTTGGTGTTCTTTTTAAAAGCTTGCAAACTTTTTCATACTCCTCTTTTTTTAAACCAAACTCTTCAGCAATTTTTAAATTAACTTCCATCACTTAAAATTTTTAATTAAATTTTCAAAAAAAATTGAACCATCTTCTCCTGATAGATACTTGTCTATCATTCTTTCAGGATGAGGCATCATTCCTAAAATGTTTTTTTCTTTATTAAATATTCCAGCAATATTATCTATAGCTCCATTCGGATTATGCTCATGATCAGATAATCCCTTAGAATTACAATAAGTTATTGCTATTTGATTGTTATCTTGAATTGACTTTAATTCTTGATTAGAACAAAAATAACTACCTTCGTTGTGGGCAATATGAAGTTCTAAAATATTTTTTTTTATATTCTTAAAATATTTGTTATCAGTATTATTTACTTTTACATATATATTTTTGCATATAAATTCTATATTTCTATTTTGTTGCAATACACCAGGCAATAAACCTGTTTCAGTTAATATTTGAAATCCATTGCATATACCAAGGACTAAACCACCAGATTTTGCAAAATCAATAACCGAATTAATTATTTTTGATTTACCCGCTATACTTCCGCATCTTAAATAATCTCCAAAAGAAAATCCTCCAGGCAATACTATTAAATCACTTTTAGGTAATTTAGGATCATTGTGCCAAACCATTTGATTTTTAAAACCAAATTTTTTTAAAGCTACATCCATATCTCTATCACAATTTGAGCCTGGAAATATAATTACTGACGATTTCATTAATTTTAAATAATTTTAAAATCCTCAATCACTAAATTAGCAAGCAATTTTTTACACATTTCATCAACTTTAGATTTAGCTTTAATTTCATCTTTTTCATCTATCTCAATATCAAAATATTTACCTTGCCTAACCCCATTTACATTTGGAAAACCCATGCTATTTAATGTTTGTTGAATTGCTTTACCTTGTGGATCTAGAACTCCATTTTTAAGAGTCACGATTACTTTAATTTTCATTTATTTTTTTTTATTTTAACAGCAGTAGGTTTGCTAAACTTGATAGGTCTTATATTTGATTGTTCATGAAGAATATCTAGTCTTCTTGCTACCTCTTGATAACCTTCAATTATATTACCCAGATCTTTTCTAAATCTATCTTTATCTAATTTTTTATCTGTTAAAGAGTCCCATAATCGACATGTATCAGGGCTAATTTCATCTGCTAAAATTATATCATCCTTTGCTCCAGAAATGGTTCTTCCAAACTCAACTTTAAAATCTACTAATTTAATATTAATTCCTCTAAACATTCCTTGAAGAAAATCATTTATTCTTAAAATATTTTTTTTAACAATTTTTATTTCACTTTTACTCATCCATTTAAAAACAAGTATGTGTTCAGGACTTACTATTGGATCACCCAAAGAGTCGTCTTTTAAACAATATTCAATCAATGGTTCATCTAAAACAGTTCCATCTTCTATACCAAGTCTTTTTGTAAGTGATCCTGTTGCTATATTTCTTACTATAAATTCAATAGGTATTATTTCTAATTGTTTGACAAGTTGTTCTCTCATATTCAATCTTTTTACTAAATGATTTTTTATTCCAATTTGATTTAAACTATTTAAAATATGTTCAGAAATTCTGTTATTTAAAATCCCTTTACCTTCTATGATTGATTTTTTTTGATTGTTGAATGCAGTTGCGTCATCTTTAAAGTGTTGGATAACAAAATTTTTTTCAGGAGAAGCATAAATGATTTTTGCTTTTCCTTCGTACAGTTTCTTTCCCTTTTTCATTATTTAAAAACTCTCTTAAAAATATAATTTATATTCTTAAAATGTTTAGAATAATTAAATATTTTATCAATTTCTTTATCTGAAAGATTTTTAGATATTAACTTATCTTTTTTAACCAAATCCTTTAATTTAAGATTTTTATTAAAGCTAGATTTAGCATGTTTTTGTACAATTCTGTAAGATTTTTCTTTTGATATACCTGATTTTGTGAGTTCTAGCATTAATTCTTGTGAAAAAACTAGGCCTCTAGTCATGTTTAAATTATTTATCATTTTTTTTGGGTATACAATCATTTTATCTAAAATATTTGCTAATCTTGATAAAGCAAAATCTAAAGTTATATTTGCATCAGGTCCAATATTTCTTTCTACGCTCGAATGTGAAATATCTCTTTCATGCCAAAGAGATATATTTTCTAGAGCTGGCGTTACATAACTTCTAATCATTCTTGCTAAACCTGTTAAATTTTCACTTAAAATTGGGTTTTTCTTATGAGGCATCGCAGATGAACCTTTTTGCTCATTAGAAAAATATTCTTGTAATTCATATACTTCAGTTCTTTGCAAATGTCTTATCTCAGTTGCAACTCTTTCAATTGAACCAGCAATAATTCCTAGAATTGAAAAATAATGAGCATGTCTATCTCTAGGAATAATTTGTGTGGAAACTGGTTCAGGCTTTAATTTTAATTTTTTAGCTACATAGATTTCAATTTTAGGGTTAATATTTGAAAATGTTCCTACAGCACCTGAAATTGCACAAGTAGAAACATCATTAATAGCGTTTACTAATCTTATTCTATTTCTTTTAAATTCTTCATAAAAAGAAGCTAATTTTAAACCAAAAGTTATTGGTTCGGCGTGTATCCCATGACTTCTACCAATGCATGGTGTCATTTTATATTTGTTAGCTTTTTTTTTTAAAATAAATAAAATTTTATCAATATCATTCAACAATATTTTACCCGATTGAACTAATTGAATATTAAAACTTGTGTCAAGGACATCTGAAGATGTCATTCCTTGATGCAGATATCTAGCTTTTATCCCGGCTTGTTCAGTTATTGAAGTTAAAAAAGCTATTACATCATGTTTTACTCTTTTTTCTATTTGATGAATTCTGCTAACTTTAATTTTACCCTTTTTTTTTATAATTGATGCTACACCTTTTGGAATAACTTTATATTTTTCCATTGCTTCTGCAGCAAAAATTTCAACATCTAGCCAGATTTTATATTTATTTTCTTCGGACCAAATGTTTGTAATTTCTTTTCTAGAATATCGATGTATCATTAATTATACGGGGGTTTTATATAACCTTTAACAGATTCTGTAAAAATTTCATAACCATTTTCAGTTATACCAATTGTGTGTTCAAATTGCGCTGATAAAGATTTATCTTTTGTTACTGCTGTCCATCCATCGTTTAAAACTTTCACATCATATTTTCCAGAATTTATCATTGGTTCAATAGTGAAGGTCATTCCTGGTTTTAATTCCAGTCCGGTATTTTTTTTACCATAATGTAAAATATTAGGTTTTTCATGAAAGGTATTGCTTATTCCGTGTCCACAAAAATCTCTAACAACAGAAAAACCTTTATCTTCAACATATGCTTGGATCTCAGAACCTATATCTCCTAATTTAATTCCTGGCTTTAATATTTTTATTGCCCTCATCATTGATTCATAAGTTGTATCTATTAAATTTTGTGCCTTTATTGGAATTTTTCCTACTGTAAACATTCTACTAGTATCACCATGATATCCATTTACTATTGCGGTCACATCTATATTTAAACAGTCACCTTCATTTAAAAGTCTATCTGAAGGAATTCCGTGACAGACTACATGATTTAGAGATGTACAAAGAGACTTAGTATAACCTCTATAAAACAATGGGGCCGAATGTCCCCCGTTGTTTTTTATATAATCGTAACAAAGTTGATCTATTTGATTTGTTGATATTCCAGGTTTAATAAAACCAGTAATCATATCTAGGGTTTCAGCAGCTAGTCTTCCAGCAATCCTCATTTTTTCAAATTTTTCTATGTAATTATTATTCATCAACTATTTTTATTTTTTTTTCAATTTTAATTTCATCAGGGTTAATAATGCACCTGTATGCTAAAAAATTTACCCCAGCTTTCTTTGCTAACAGATAATTTTTATAATAATCATTATCAATATCTTTAGCTATTTTAAATTTATTTATACCTTGAATTTGAGTTAAAAATAAGACGTAAGCCTTATAACCTTTTTTAATAGAATTTATTAATTTTTTTAAGTGTTTTGAACCTCTTAAAGTAATCGCATCCGGAAATTCAGCAAAATCATTAAATCTAGTTAATGTTACATTTTTAACTTCAATAATTTTTTTATCACATAAAAAATCAAACCTTGTATCTGTTGAAAATTTAAATTCAGGTTTAATATTTTTTACAGTCTTAAATTCTTCGATAAGTTTATTTATTAAACCATGGTGTACAATTTTATTTGCTCTGTGAGTGTTTACACCTATTAATCTTTTTTTAGATTCAATAATTTCTAAAGTAAATTTTAATTTTCTTTTAGGATCATCATTTTTTGTAATCCAAACATTATTTCCTTCATTTAATAAACCCATCATTGATCCGGTATTTGGACAATGTGCAGTTACAATTGAATTATTAGCTTTTATATCGGTAAAAAATCTTTTATATCGTTTGATTAATTTGCCTTTAATTAAACTACTGGTAAATTTCATTATAATTTATTTATATTTGTAAATGAAAAATAAAAAAGAGATATTTGCTGGAATAATTATTATAGGTAATGAAATATTATCTGGTAGAACTCAAGATACCAATACTAGCACTATTTCTATATGGCTTAATTCTTTAGGTATTAGAGTGCAAGAAGTAAGAGTTATACCTGACAATGAAGAAATAATCATAAATACAGTTAATAAATTAAGAAAAAAATTTAATTATGTATTTACAACAGGGGGGATTGGACCAACTCATGATGACATAACCGCAGAGTCTATCTCAAAAGCATTTAACTTAAAATATGGACCTCATAAAGAAGCAATGCATATTTTAGAAAAATATTATAAACCTGGTGATTTTACAGAGGGTAGAAAAAAAATGGCACACATGCCGGAAAATGCAAATTTAATTCTCAATCCAACTAGCGGTGCCCCAGGCTTTAATGTTGAAAATGTTTTCTGTCTACCCGGGGTCCCTTCAATATTAAAATCTATGCTTGGAGGCATTGGTCATATGCTTGTTGGAGGAGAACCTATAATTAGCCATACTATAAATTTAAGAACAGTTGAAAGTGAAATTGCTAAATCATTAACTAAAGTTCAAAATGATAATAAAGAAGTAGATATTGGAAGCTATCCATTTTTTAAAGCTGGTAAATTGGGTGTTGCTTTAGTCATAAGATGCTCGAACCAAAGTAAAATCGATAAATGTATTATAGATATATTAAATTTTGTAAAAGAAAAAAATATTGAGATAATAGAGAAAAATTAAATGTTATATTTTGCCTACGGCAGCAACTTAAATCACAAGCAAATGAAAATTAGATGTGAAGATGCAACATTTATAAAAAAATTTAATTTAAAAGGTTATAATCTTTGTTTTAGTCATAAAACTCAAAATTCAATTTATGGCCATGCCAACATAATTAAAAGTAAAAATTTATTTGTTCCAGGTGTTATATGGAAAATATCAAAAAATGATGAAGATGAATTAGATTATTATGAGGGTGTAAGCTATAATTACTATTTTAAAAAGTATTTTAAATTAAATGGCAAAAAGGTATTGCTATATATTCAAAAAAAATATTATAGAAAAAAACCAAACTCAACATATTTACATACAATTATACAGGGGTATAAAGACTGTAATTTAGATTTTGATTACCTAAGAAAAAGAATTTCAAAATATGAGATTAATTATAAAATTTATTGGTAAACAAGATTAATTGATTATAATAATAATTCATGAAAGTTTATGATTGTACTTTATATCATGATGAAGATTTAATTCTTGATTTAAGGCTTAATATATTATCAAAATTTATTGATAAATTCGTCATATGTGAGTCAAGATTCTCACATAGTGGAAGAGAGAAAAAATTAAATTTTGATATAAATAATTTTTCAAAATTTAAAGATAAAATAATTTACCTTGTATTAGATAGTGAACCAAAAGGACTTTTATTTAATGAAAGTTCAGAAGGTAAAAAAGAACTGCCAGAATATTATAGACATAATGCAATAAGAAGAATAGCTCATCAAAGAAATAAACTTATAGATGGATTAAAAGATGCTGAAAATAACGATTTCATTCTATACAGCGACAACGATGAAATTCCAAATTTGGAAAATTTTAATTTTAAAACATTTAATAAAAAGTATATTTTATTTAAACAAAAACTTTTTTATTATAAATTTAATTTACACCTAGATAGAATAAGTTGGTATGGAACAAAAGGATGTAAAAAGAAATATTTATTGTCTTTTGAGAAATTAAGACAAATAAAACCAAAAATTTATCCTTTTTATAGGATCGATACATTTTTTAAATTTGATAAACAGATCAGTTTAAACATAGTTAATAATGGAGGGTGGCATTTTACAAGGTTGCAAACCCCAGAAGATATTCATTTGAAAGAACTTGATGCTGAGCATCATGATGAATATAGACTGTCAGGTAAAAATATTAATAAAATTAGAGAATTAATAAAAAATAGAAAAATAGACCACGATCATTTTGCAGATACCAAAAAATCAAAATATGGACAAGAATTTAAATTAAGTAAAATATCAATAAATAGTTTACCTAAATTTATACAAGAAAACGAAGAAAAGTATAAAGAATGGTTCGATTATGATTAATTCTACAGTTTTTAGTTTTAATTTTGAAAAAAAAATATAAATAGATTTCGAATGAACAAAACAAAAATCCTCATAACTGGTGTTGCAGGCTTTCTAGGATCACACCTGGCAGAAAAATTACATAATTTAAATTATGAAGTGATTGGCGTTGATAATATGTCATCTGGTTATGAAGACAATATTCCTAAGGAAATAAAATTTCATAAATTTGATTGTTGTGATTTTGATAACATGAATAAAATAATGAAAGGTATTGATGTGATTTATCATTGTGCAGCTGCAGCACATGAAGGATTATCTGTATTTTCTCCACAAGAGATTACAAAAAATAATTTACAGGCATCTGTAGCTGTTTTTTCTGCAGCAATTTCAAATAAAGTTAAAAGAATTATATTTTGTTCATCAATGGCAAGATATGGATCTCAAAAAACTCCTTTTACAGAAGAGATGGAACCTTCTCCAGTGGATCCGTATGGAATATCAAAGGTAGCAGCTGAAAAAATTTTAATAAGTTTATGCAATTTAAATAACATTGAATGGGTAATTGCGGTTCCACATAATATTATAGGGCCTAGACAAAAATATGATGATCCATTTAGAAATGTAGTTTCAATAATGTTAAACAGAATAATGCAAAACAAACCACCTATTATCTATGGTGATGGAAATCAAAAAAGATGTTTTTCATATATTGATGATTGCTTAAATTGTTTACTTCCTATGATAAATGATCCAAAATTAAATAAACAAATAATCAATATAGGACCAGATGAAGAATTTGTTACTATTAATAAAGTATTTGAAATTTGCTCGAATATAACTGGAAGCAATTTAGAACCAATATTTAAAAAAGATAGACCGCTTGAAGTAAAACACGCAACTTGTTCAGCTGATAAAGCCAGAAAATTATTAAATTACGAAACAAAAACATCATTGCAAGAAGGTATAGAAAAAACTTATAGATATATAAAAAAAAGAGGAATAAGACCTTTCGATTATCATATTAATTTAGAAATTAAAAATGAACTAACACCTGAAACTTGGTTAAAAAAAGAAATTTAATATTTATTTGAAGTTTTTTTTAAACAAAATTTCGGTATGGTTTTTTTCAGGTGATTCCGCTGGGTAAAAATTTCTTTCACCTAGCCAGCTAACTAATTCATCCCACAATACACCGCCATCATAATATTTTACCTTGCTTACTTCTACAGAAATTGAATTACATGATTTTAATGCATCTTCAGCTCCTTTGAAAACCAATAACTCAGAGCCCTGCAAATCAACTATCCAATGGTTATATTCATCAGGTGAAATATTATTTTTTTTTAAAATAGTATCTAATTTAAACATTTTTAATTTAATTTTTTCTTTCATAAAAACTTTGCGTCCATCCCAGCCTTTCTCTATGACTTCATTGGTAAAATTAAATAGAGAAGAGCAAGCTGCATCGTTGCCTGAAATAAAAAAATCTTTTTCTATATTGTCTTGATCTCCCAACAAAACATGAAAAGCTTTTTGATCTCCATAAAAATATAAATTATCTTTTAACTGATCAAAAAGGTGAGGGACAGCCTCAAACCAAATAACTTTTTTTCCAAACCAATTATATACTTCTGCCTCGTTTCCTCTGTGAGCTCCTAGATGCATTATACCTCTTGATTTATTCATACAATCAACTGTTTCTAAGGTAACTTCACCATAAGGGTTAGGAGTATGTGGAGGACCTATTTTGATTAATTTAAAACCTAAGGCTCTTAATATTTTCTTAATTGTTCTTTTTAAAATATATAACATTTATTTATTGCATTTATTTTTAATATATTTTGTTTGAGCATAAATTTAATATTGTTATATGCTATTTAAAAGTTATATTAAATAAAAAATTGTGAAAAAAATTTTAACCATTATTTCTATACTAATATTTTCAACTTCAGCTTATGCAAATGAACAGGAAGATTTTTTTTTAGAATTTAATCAATGGTTAGCAAAAAATGAATTTACTGATTATTACAAAGTAGAGTTTGCAGAGGCAACTGGAATATGTAAAGATTTAGAAAAATTTAGTCACCTTTGGTATTATAACAAATGTGATAAAAATAAAAAAATTACAGGTAATTACAAAGTCAATACTTATAACAATCGATCAGAAATCCCAGAGGAAGCTAAACCTGATTATGAAACTTTATTATACTACCTCTGGCTTTATTTGAATAAAAACTGGAACGGTAAAGAAAAATATAGTGAAATTAAATCATCTGAAAATCCTTATAAATTTCAGTTTGGTCTTAGGGATGACAAATATGTTAAAAAACAAATGCAAAAAACTGCATTACTTAGCTATCTTTTGTATGAAGATGGAAAAATAGTAATTGATGAATTAAG